>ERZ827440.224-NODE-224-length-87460-cov-42.007540_pt1 | contig 87460 bp, 78 predicted proteins | sample MGYA00519774_ERZ827440 | MGnify/ENA primary metagenome ERZ827440 (study PRJEB31778, sample SAMEA3449302) | human gut metagenome | biome: human gut; feature: human-associated habitat; material: faeces | place: United Kingdom | collected 2010/2012 ... | reverse complement strand
GCGTTAGCTAAATTTCAATCCCCGACCGACACTCCGCTAAACCATAATTTACCCCAACTTTTGATAAAGAACCTTTATAATCACTTAGCAAAGTAGTTTGCTAAAAACTAAAGATAATCAATGTTTCACTCTTATAATCATAAAAATCAAATGCACAACGATAAAAACCGTTGTGCATTTTTTAAGATAATGGAAGATTTAATTTTATTAAAATTAAAGATTAGTGTAACCTATAAGGCTTAAATCAACCTCTTTGGCTACATCTCTGCCCTCACGAATTGCCCATACTACAAGCGACTGTCCTCTGTGCATATCTCCGGCTGTAAATACATTTTTAACATTTGTTGCGTGAGAGCCTTCTGCGGTTGCCACATTTGTTCTTGCGTTTACTTCAACGCCAAATGCTTTTGTAACATAACTTTCCGAACCTAAGAAACCTGCCGCAATGAGTACAAGCTCAACATCAACAGTGTATTCCGAACCCTCGACTTCTTTCATCATAAGTCTGCCTGTCTTTTCGTCCTTTTCAGGCTTTAACTTAACAAGAACAGCACCCTTAAGGTTGCCCTTGTCATCGGAGATAAATTCTTTTACCGTTGTCTGATAAACTCTTGGGTCATGACCGAATACCTCAATAGCCTCTTCCTGACCGTAGTCTGTTTTACAAACTCTCGGCCACTGCGGCCATGGATTGTCAGCAGTACGCTTGTCGGGTAATTTTGGCATCATCTCAAGCTGGAGAACTGATTTAGCGCCGTGACGAATACTTGTACCTACGCAGTCATTACCTGTATCGCCGCCGCCGATAACCATAACATTTTTGCCCTTTGCAGAAATGTATGTGCCGTCCTTTAAGCCGTTGTCAAGCAATGCTTTAGTAGTTGATTTAAGAAAATCAACAGCAAAGTAAATGCCTTTAGCTTCTCTGCCTTTAACCTTAATATCTCTTGGGTTGGATGCGCCGCAGCAGAGTATAACTCTGTCGTATTCGTCAAGCAATTTTTTAGCTTTTACATCTTTGCCTACATTGACGCCTGTTTTAAATTCAACGCCCTCTTCTTTCATAATAGAAATTTTACGGTCTATAACTTCTTTTTCAAGTTTCATATTCGGAATACCGTACATAAGCAAACCGCCTACACGGTCGGAACGCTCGAATACAGTAACAGAGTGCCCTCTCTGATTGAGCTGGTCAGCGGCGGCAAGTCCCGAAGGACCTGAGCCGATGATTGCAATTTTTTTACCTGTTCTTACCTTTGGAGGATTTGCCTCTGCAAGTCCCTGTTCGTAAGCATTTTCGATAATGCCGTACTCGTTTGCTCTTACGGTAACAGCATCACCGTTAGCGCCGCAAGTGCAAGCCTTTTCGCAAAGGGCAGGGCAGACACGGGAGGTAAACTCCGGGAAGTTATTTGTAATTTTTAGTCTGTTATATGCCTGTTCCCAACAACCTTTGAAAATAAGGTCATTCCATTCAGGGATAAGATTGTTAAGAGGACAGCCGGAGAATGCATTGCCAATCTGCATACCTGCCTGACAGAACGGAACACCGCACTCCATACATCTTGCACCCTGCTTTTCCTGATCCTTTTTGCTTAAAGGTGTGTGAAATTCATTATAGTTTTGTATTCTTTCTTTGACTGAAAATGCCTCGGCATCTTCACGATTATAATCCATAAAACCTGTTGGCTTTCCCATTATTGTGTGCCCTCCTTACTTATTGTTGATAATCTGATAGAATGCTTCAATTTGAGCCTGTTCACTGCTAAGACCTTTTTCTTCCATAGAAGCAATCGCAGACATCATTTCTTTGTAATCGTGAGGAACTATTTTCTTGAACTTTGGAAGATACTCGTCAAAGTTATCAAGAATTTCTTTACCCTTAGTTGAGCCTGTTGCGGCTGTGTGTTCCTCAATGAGGGATTTAAGCTCTATAATATCGTACTTTTCTTTAACTTCGGAGAAGAGTACCATTTCTTTGTTAAGCTTTGTATAAAGATCTCTGTCCTCGTCAAGTACATAAGCTACACCGCCCGACATACCTGCGGCGAAGTTTTTACCTGTTTTACCTATAACTACAACTCTGCCGCCTGTCATATATTCACAGCCGTGGTCGCCTACACCCTCAACAACTGCTACGGCACCGGAGTTTCTTACACAGAAACGCTCACCTGCAACACCGTTGATAAATGCTTTACCGCTTGTAGCACCGTAGAAAGCAACATTACCGATGATGATATTATTTTCAGCCTTAAAGGTTGAACCCTTTGGAGGATATACAATAAGTTTACCGCCTGACAAACCTTTGCCGAAGTAGTCGTTGCTGTCGCCGACAAGCTCAAGTGTAAGTCCCTTTGGAATGAATGCGCCAAAGCTCTGTCCGCCAGAACCGTTACATATAATTTTAAATGTATCGTCTTCAAGCTTATCGTCAAACGCTTTTGTGATTTCAGAACCGAGAATTGTACCGAATGAACGGTCTGTGTTCTTAACATCAACAGTAATTGTCTTGCTCTTACCGTTTGCAAGGTTAGACTTAAATTCCTTTAAGAGTACCTTTTCGTCAAGTGTAGAATCAAGCTTAAAGTCATAAAGATTCTTTTTATTGTATTCAATCTTATTTGAAACAAAGTCGGTATTAAGAATATTTGAAAGGTCAACTTCGGCTGCCTGACCCTCGATACCGTCTTTTCTCTTGATAAGGTCAATTCTGCCGACAAGCTCATCAATAGTTTTAACACCGAGCTTTGACATATACTCTCTTAACTCCTGCGCAACAAAACGCATAAAGTTCATTACATATTCAGGCTTACCCATAAATCTCTTTCTGAGTTCAGGGTTCTGGGTAGCAACACCAAACGGGCAAGTATCAAGGTTACATACTCTCATCATAGCACAGCCGAGTGTTACGAGTGGGGCGGTGGCAAAACCGTATTCTTCTGCACCGAGAATTGCGGCAATTGCAACATCTCTGCCGTTCATAAGCTTACCGTCTGTTTCTATAACAACCTTGTTTCTAAGGTCATTCATAATAAGTGTCTGATGAGCTTCGGCAAGACCGAGTTCCCATGGAAGACCTGCATTATAGATTGAGCTTCTCGGAGCAGCACCTGTACCGCCGTCATAACCCGAAATAAGGATAACGCCTGCGCCTGCCTTTGCAACACCTGCTGCAACTGTACCTACACCACATTCAGAAACAAGTTTTACGGAAATTCTTGCGTCTGTGTTAGCATTTTTAAGGTCATAAATAAGCTGTGCAAGGTCTTCAATTGAATAAATATCATGATGAGGAGGAGGGGAGATAAGAGATACACCCGGTGTGGAGTGTCTTGTCTTTGCAATCCAAGGATATACCTTTTTGCCCGGAAGATGTCCGCCCTCGCCCGGCTTAGCACCCTGTGCCATTTTAATCTGAATTTCATCGGCTGATGTAAGATATTTTGAAGTTACACCAAATCTGCCCGACGCTACCTGCTTGATAGCTGAGCAACGGTTGTCAGCTGTGCCCTTTGTAAGGAGTCTTTCAAGACTTTCACCGCCCTCGCCTGAGTTTGACTTGCCATGAAGTCTGTTCATCGCAATAGCGAGTGCCTCGTGTGCCTCCTGAGAAATTGAGCCGTAAGACATAGCACCTGTTTTAAATCTGCGAACGATAGAATCAACGCTTTCAACATCTTCAATCGGAACAGGAGTATCGGCATAGTTAAAATCGAAAAGTCCTCTGATATTAACAGGGTCCATTTCCTCTGAAATCATATGCGAATATTTCTTATAAAGCTCATAGTCGCCTGTTCTTGTTGACTGCTGGAGCATATAAATTGTCTGTGGGTTGTAGAGGTGTTCCTCTTTGCCACTTCTGAATTTATGACTGCCTCTTGATTCAAGCTCAGGATTTGTGCTGAGTCCGAGTGGGTCAAATGCGGAAGTATGAAGTCTGTCAACATTCTTTTCAATATCCTTTAATGTGATACCGCCTATTCTGCTGACTGTGCCTGTAAAGTAATTGTCAATAACATCTTTGCCGATACCGATTGCCTCGAAAATTTGTGAGCCATGGTATGACTGGATTGTTGAAATACCCATTTTAGATGCAATCTTAACTATGCCATGAAGAATAGCGTCATTGTAGTCATTAACAGCCGCATAGTAATCCTTGTCGAGAAGGTCATCTGCGATAAGCTCGTGGATAGTTTCCTGCGCAAGGTATGGGTTAATAGCACTTGCACCATAGCCAAGAAGTGTAGCAAAATGATGTACCTCTCGTGGCTCGCCGCTTTCAAGAATGATAGCGCATGATGTTCTTTTCTTGGTAACAACTAGGTGCTGGTGAACTGCCGAAACCGCAAGCAATGACGGAATAGCAAGGTGGTTTTCGTCAACGCCACGGTCAGAGAGAATGATGATGTTAGCACCCTCACTGAATGCCTTGTCTGTTTCAATAAAAAGTCTGTTGATAGCCTTTTTAAGGCTTGTGTTTTTATAATAAAGAATCGGAACGGTGGCAACCTTAAAGCCGTTGATATGCATATTTTTGATTTTAAGAATATCCGTAGAAGTAAGAATTGGATTATGAATCTTAATTACCTTACAGTTTTCCGGCTTTTCTTCAAGAATGTTGCCGTCCTCGCCGATATAAATTGTTGTTGATGTTACAACTTCCTCACGAATTGCGTCAATAGGTGGGTTTGTAACCTGTGCGAAAAGCTGCTTAAAGTAGTTGAAAAGCGGCTGCGGCTCTTTTGAAAGTACGGCAAGAGGACTGTCTGTACCCATTGCCGAAATCGGCTCGCTTGCATTTTTAGCCATAGGGAGGATAGATGTCATAACCTCTTCATATGTATAGCCAAATGCTTTTTGGAGGCGCTGTCTTTCGTCATAAGAATGTTCCTCAACCTTTACATTAGGAATCTTGAGGTCTTTAAGACGAACAAGGTTGCTGTCAAGCCATTCGCCGTACGGCTGTTTTGATGCATAATATTCCTTAAGCTCGTCATCGTCGATAAGTTTGCCCTGTACAGTATCTACAAGGAGCATTTTACCGGGACGAAGTCTTTCCTTAGTGACAATCTTTGCGGGGTCAATAGGAAGTGCACCGACTTCTGATGAAAGAATAAGGTTGTTATCGTCTGTAATGTAGTATCTTGACGGACGAAGACCGTTTCTGTCAAGAACCGCACCCATAATATCACCGTCAGAGAAAAGAATTGATGCAGGACCGTCCCACGGCTCCATCATTGTTGCGTAATACTGGTAAAAATCTTTCTTTCTCTGTGAAATTGTGTGGTTTCTGTCCCACGGCTCCGGAATTGTAATCATAACGGCAAGAGGTAATTCCATACCGCTCATTACCAAAAATTCAAGAGTGTTGTCGAGCATTGCGGAGTCCGAACCCTCAGTATTTACAACAGGGATAACCTTATCGAGGTCGCCTTTGAGGTGCTCCGACTTCATTGTTTCTTCACGGGCAAGCATTTTGTCTGCGTTGCCTCTGATTGTATTGATTTCACCGTTGTGAACAATCATTCTGTTTGGATGCGCTCTCTGCCAGCTTGGGTTTGTATTGGTAGAGAATCTTGAGTGAACCATAGCGATTGCAGATTCATAATCAGGATCCTGCAAGTCTGTAAAGAATCTTCTTAACTCGCCTACAAGGAACATACCTTTATATACAATAGTTCTGCTTGAGAGAGAAACTACATATGTATCTTCGTTGCTCTGCTCAAATACTCGTCTTGCAACATAAAGTTTACGGTCAAAAGGCAAGCCTTTCTTAACGCCTTTCGGACGCTTGATAAAGCACTGCATAATGTGAGGCATACATTCAACTGCTCTTTTGCCAAGCACATCAGGGTTAGACGGAACATTTCTCCAACCGAGAATCTCAAGTCCCTCTTTTTCCGCAATAATTTCAAACATTTTTTTAGCCTGATTTCTTGCAAGCTCGTTTTGAGGGAAGAAGAACATACCTACAGCATAATCTCTCTCCGCAAGAAGCTTGATTCCGAGATCTCTCTGGGCTACTTTTTTGAAAAACTTGTGTGAAATCTGGAGCAAAATACCTACGCCGTCACCTGTTTTTCCTTCGGCGTCTTTACCTGCTCTGTGCTCAAGGGTTTCTACTATAGTAAGAGCATTTGCAACCGTATCGTGAGTTTTGATACCGTTAATGTTTACAACCGCACCTATACCGCAGTTGTCGTGCTCAAACTGAGGAGAGTAAAGTCCCTTAAAGTCTTGTCTGTTTGAGATTTGTTCCAATTTAATTCACCCTTTCCCGCTCAATTCTTCAACATTTGTTCTACACAGCATACTATATAATATAGTATAGTAAATGGAGTACGATAAATGGATTGAGCTGTTAAATACATTTTATATTTTTACATTTTATATTTTTGCTAAAACATATTAATTATATGTAAAATGTATGCTTTGAAATATGCTGTCGCAAAACAGCACATTTGCAATAACTTTATTATATAGCCTGTTACTATAGTTGTCAATAGAAAAATGCAACTTTTTTATAACAAACTTTCATATTTTGTAAGAAATCCGACAAAAAGTCAATAAACTAATGTTTAAAAATGAAATAAGTGCAGGAAAATTACTTAAACTTGCAAAAGCTGAAATATTTTTTGAAAAAATTTTAAAAAAGCTATTGACAAATAACGCAAAAGGGTTTATACTACAGACAATGACAAACAGCAAGGGCGCTGTGAGCCGAAAGGTTCGCAGTGCCTTTTTGTTTTCTAAAAAAATGATTTCATTAAAAACGGATAGGAGAGATTAAAATGGCAAAAGTTCCTGAATTATTTGGCAGTATGGTATTTAACGATCAAATGATGCTTGAGCGTCTTCCTAAGGCTACTTACAAGGCACTTAAGAAAACAATCCAGAATGGTGAGCCTCTCGACGAGAGCGTAGCTAATGTAGTTGCAAGCGCAATGAAAGATTGGGCTATCGAAAAGGGCTGCACACACTATACACACTGGTTCCAGCCAATGACAGGTATCACAGCAGAAAAGCATGACAGCTTTATCACACCGAACGGTGACGGTCAGGTTATCATGGAGTTTTCAGGTAAAGAGCTTGTAAAGGGCGAGCCTGATGCATCTTCTTTCCCAAGCGGCGGTATTCGTGCTACTTTTGAGGCAAGAGGTTATACAACTTGGGACCCGACTTCATATGCTTTTGCTAAGGACGGTACACTTTACATTCCTACAGCATTCTGTTCATACACAGGTGAGGTTCTCGATAAGAAAACACCTCTTCTTCGTTCAATGGAGAGAATCAGCACAGAGGCTTGCAAAGTTCTTAATCTTCTCGGCAAAACAGATGTTACGAGAGTTACAACAACAGTAGGTCCTGAGCAGGAATACTTCCTTATAGATAAAGATGTTTATGACCAGAGAAAAGACCTTATCTACACAGGCAGAACACTCTTTGGTGCAAAAGCTCCTAAAGGACAGGAACTTGACGACCATTACTTCGGCGCAATCAAGACAAGAGTTGCCGCTTTCATGGCAGACCTTGACAACGAGCTTTGGAAACTCGGTATCCTAGCTAAGACAAAGCACAACGAGGTTGCTCCTTCGCAGCACGAGCTTGCTCCTATTTTTACAACTACAAATATCGCAACCGACCACAACGAGCTTACAATGGAAGTTATGAAGAAGATTGCTGAAAAGCACGGTCTTGTTTGCCTCCTTCACGAAAAGCCTTTTGCAGGTGTAAACGGTTCAGGTAAGCACAACAACTGGTCAATTTCTACTAATACAGGTGAAAATCTCCTTGATCCGGGTAAAACACCTGAAAACAATATTCAGTTTCAGCTCTTCCTTGCAGCTATCGTAAAGGCTGTACACGAGTATCAGGATCTTTTAAGAATCTCTGTTGCATCGGCAGGTAACGATCATCGTCTTGGCGCTAACGAAGCACCGCCTGCAATCATTTCAATGTATCTCGGTGATGACCTCGGCGCATTGGTTGAATCAATCATCAATGGTACAGAGTATATAAGCAAGGGCAAGGTTAAGATGTCAACAGGTGTTGATGTTCTTCCTGACTTCAAGAAAGACACATCAGACCGTAACAGAACATCACCGTTTGCTTTCACAGGTAACAAGTTTGAGTTCAGAGCACTCGGTTCGGCTCTCAACATTGCTTGTCCTAACATAATGCTTAACACAATGGTTGCCGAGGAACTTTCAGAGTTCTATGATGAGTTGAAAGACGCATCCGATCTTGACGCAGCGGTTAAGGCTCTTATTAAAAAGACATTTACAGAACATCAGGCTATTATCTTCAACGGCAACAACTATGCACCTGAATGGGTTGAAGAGGCAGAGAAGAGAGGTCTTCTTAACCTTAAATCACTTCCTGATGCAGTTGAGCATTACATTGATCAGAAGAATATTGACCTCTTTACAAAGAACAAGATTTATTCTGTAGATGAAATTCATGCAAGATATGAGATTGAGCTTGAAAACTATGCTAAGATTATCAATATCGAAGCACTTACAATGATTGATATGGCTAAAAAAGATATGATTCCTGCCGTTACTTCATATGTAAGAGAGCTTACAGATACAGCGCTTGCTAAGAAAGCTCTTTCAGACGCAATCCCAACATCAGTTGAGGAAGACCTCATTACAAGTCTTTCAAACAAACTTGTTTGCTTCAGCAAAAAGACAGCAGAGCTTGAGAACGCTGTTATCGGCGCAAGCGAATATGAGGGCGATGTTCTTGCTTATGCTAAGTATTACAGAGAGAGCGTATTCTCGGTAATGACTGAACTTCGTGCAATCGGCGACGCTATGGAAACAGAAACAGCCGCTGATTACTGGCCATATCCTTCATACGGCGAAATGCTTTACGGTGTATGATCGATTGACTGATTTTTAAATTTTCAATTTGGTGACACAATGGCGTGTAACGAACAGACAAAAACTGTTTGGTACACGCCATTTTTGTTATTTTAAAAAAGGGGAGATCTATATGGCAGATATGATTTTTGGCAGTACAGGCGTATGGTATATGATAGGCGCCTTGCTCGTATTCTTTATGCAATGTGGTTTTGCGATGGTAGAAACCGGTTTTACAAGAGCGAAAAACGCCGGTAATATCATTATGAAAAACCTGATGGACTTCTGTATCGGTACAGTAGTATTCAGTTTGCTTGGTTTTGGACTTATGATGTCGGAAAACTATATTGCAGGTTTCATCGGCGTTCCTAATCTTACAATGTTTACAGATTGGGCAAGCTTTGATTGGAACTCATTTGTATTCCAGCTTGTATTCTGTGCTACAGCCGCAACAATTGTTTCCGGTTCTATGGCAGAGCGTACAAAGTTCTCTGCATACTGTGTTTACAGTGCAGTAATTTCATTGGTTGTTTATCCTATCGAGGCAGGTTGGGTATGGAACGGCCAGGGTTGGCTTGCACAGCTCGGTTGTATTGACTTTGCAGGTTCAATCGTAATTCATATGGTTGGCGGTATCTCTGCTCTTGTAGGTGCAATCATCCTCGGACCTCGTATCGGTAAGTATGGCAAAAACGGTAAGGTAAACGCTATCCCGGGTCACAGCATCACACTCGGTGCTTTAGGTGTATTCATTCTTTGGTTTGCTTGGTACGGCTTTAACGGTGCTGCTGCAGAAGACGGTTCAAGACTCGGTCAGATCCTTCTTACAACAACAATCGCTCCGGCTGTTGCTACAGTAACATGTATGCTCTTTACTTGGATTAAGAACGGTAAGCCTGATGTTTCAATGTGTCTTAACGCTTCACTTGCAGGTCTTGTTGCAGTAACAGCAGGTTGTGCAGATGTTGATGCTATCGGTTCTGCAATCATCGGTATTGTTTCAGGTATCCTTGTAGTAGTTGCAGTAGAATTTGTTGATATTAAACTCAAGATAGATGACCCGGTTGGTGCATTCTCAGTACATGGCGTAAACGGTATGTGGGGCGGTCTTGCAGTAGGTCTTTTTGCAACAGGCAACGGTCAGGACGGTATCACAGGTCTTTTCTATGGCGGCGGTTTTGCACAGCTCGGTAAGCAGGCTCTCGGTATCCTTTGCGTAGCATCTTGGACAATCGTTTGTATGATTATCGTATTTACAATCATCAAAAAGACAATCGGTCTTCGTGTAACTAAGGAAGAAGAAATGAAGGGTCTTGATATTTGCGAGCACGGTCTTGTAAGCGCATATGCAGACTTTATGCCAATCGGTGTTGGTACAGCTTCACTTGACGAAACATTTGATGTTGAGGGCAATGTTCCTGTAACTAAGGCAGTTCCTGTTCAGCTTGCAGGCAAGTATGATATGGCTACCGACGGTACAAAGATTACTAAGATTGATATTCTCCTTAAGCAGTCAAAACTTGAGGCACTCAAGGAAGAAATGGATAAACTCGGTATTACAGGTATGACAGTATCACAGGTACTCGGTTGCGGCGCTCAAAAGGGTAAGGCAGAGTATTACCGTGGTGTTGCTATTGAAAGTAATCTCCTTCCTAAGATGAAGGTAGAAATCGTAGTTTGCAAAGTTCCTGTAAAGGCTGTTGTAGATGCCGCTGTAAAGGCACTCTATACAGGTCATATCGGTGACGGCAAGATCTTCATTTATGATGTTGAAGATGTTGTAAAAGTAAGAACCGGTGAAACAGGTTACGATGCAATGCAGGATATTGAGTAATCCTATTAAAATTACCTATCCTTTTTAATTCACATAAACCGAGAGGGTCGACACGAGAAATTGTGTCGGCCCTTTTGGCATAACGCACATCAAAACAGCACCGCTTTTTTGAGTTGTCCCCAAAAAGTCAGACTAAGAATCTAACGGTTTGGAGGTCACATCACTTTGTCGGTGCTGTAGTTTTATGTTTATAGATTTATAATATATCTCCGCCGATGGATTTTGAAAAGGCTTTATAAATGTCTTTTTCATTGTTTTCGCATAATATCCATAGCTTAATATAAGCAGAAATCGGAGTGACAGTAGGGAGTACCTGAATGCCTAATTTTGAATAAAGTTCTTTGCTTTCGTAAAAAAATCCTGCCTCACTGCCTGTTAAAAATACAGGAATGTTAAATTGTTTGGCTGTATTGCAGAATTTCTCCAAATCTTTGCTTGCGGTATTTACAGTTCCCGAATGATAGCTTTCCGTCAATACGGCTTTAATATTTTTATTAAGCTGCGGATAAACCATTCCCACATACGGTGTAATTTTAAGTACAGGGGAAGTTGATTTGAAAACAGGCATATTCTCAAATTTTATTTCATCTTGCTTTTCTGTATAATTGATATTTTTAATAAAATTGCCGTTAATGATTTCACCGTAGTAAATATTATTAACGCTTTCGATTTTATCCGAATAAGCAAGGTGTTTTTGCAGGCGAGAGGCACGGTGAATTTTGGCATGCTCGCCGTTATTTTTGTATGCGACAAATACACCTTTATTATTGCCTGATTTAATGAAATCCACGGCAGCGGAAAAATTCTCGAGTCCGTTTGATTTTTCGCTCTCGAGCGGATAATTTGCAGACACAAGCACAATAGGAGTATTACACAAGCCGAACATATAAGAAAGCACAGCGGAAGTGTATTGCAGTGTATCTGTACCATGGGTAACAATGATGCCGTCATAATTATTTATATTTTCTTTGACGGAATTATAAAGTAAATTAAAATACTCGCCGTTTAAGTTTTCGCTAAGTACCGTGTAAGGAGAGATCGCATCGAATTCAGCATAACCTCCGTTTTGTTTGTACATTTCGATTAACTTGTAACGGGTGCTTGAATCGGGAGAAATTACACCGTCATTGTAGCAGCTGCCTATAGTTCCGCCTGTAAAAACAACTAAAATTTTCATACAGCACCTCCGATTATTTCTTTTTATATTGTACCATATTTATTCGGAAAAATCAGCCTTTGCTGAAAACAGACTTTTACTTAGCTTTCTTTCCTGTGAAGAGTAAATTCCCGATTTGCCCGACGCTATAAAACTTATCAGACTTGCAAATACAAAATAAGGCGCGGCTTCGGCGCCGAAAAGCTCAATACCGAGCATAATTGTGGTAATCGGTGTGTTTGCGGCAGAACCGAACACGCAGATTAAGCCAATTGCCGCAAGAAAACTCGGTTCAATGCCGAATAAATTTGCATACCAGCCGCCGAATGATGCCCCTATGTCAAACAACGGAGTTACTTCACCGCCTTGAAATCCTGCTCCGAGTGTGAGCGCTGTCAAAATGAATTTTACGGGCATATCGTACCAATTTGCATTGCCCTCGAATGCGGTTGTTTGCTGCCAAGTGCTAAGTCCTTCATATTTGTTGAGATTTAATAAAATGATTAGCAATGTGACAACAACAGAGCCTGCCATTGCAGAGAGAACGGTATTTTTAAAAATTTTTGCGTATAATAATTTTAAATATTTGACCGCAAGAGCAAATAATTTTCCGAGAAGTCCGAAAAATACAGATGCGGAAACAAATATCAATATAAGTTTAAAATCAAAGTTAGGAACGCTTGCAATAGTATGTACTTCGTGTGTTGCGCCGAGCAAAAGCGTAACAGCATTTGCCAGATAAGATGATAAAAAGCATGGAATAACAGCGCTTGCGGAAAGCTGACCTATGCAGCAAACTTCCATACCGAAGAATGCGCCTGCAAGCGGAGTGCCGAATACGGAGCCGAATGCCGAACTTAATCCGCTTAAAATGATAGTTTTTCTGTCCTCTTTTTTAAATCCGAACTTGTCGGCAACATTGCTTGTAAGAGCGCCGCCGATTTGAACGGCAGTGCCCTCTCTGCCTGCTGAGCCGCCCGAAAAGTGTGTCAGCAGTGTAAAGAAGAATGTAAGAACTGCAAGCCTTTTAGGTACTTTTATACCATCGTTTGCACTCTGAATTATAAGATTGTTGCCTTTTGAGGACTCACCGCCGTATTTCTTATATACAAAAGCGGTAAGCATACCCGAAAGTGGCAAGAACCATATGCAATAAGGGAAATACTCCCTGAATATGGACGATAATCCGAGCATTTTTAAAAACACGAAAGAAATTACGCCCATAACAACGGCACAGCAAAGAGATGCCGTCAATACCTTGAAATCAACAAACTTTCTTTTCATAATTCACCTCAAAATTTTGTAATAAAAAATGGCATAAAAAAAGCCAATGCCCCTGTATAAAACAGAAGTCATCAGCAAAAGCGGTTTCGGAAAAATCCGTGGGAGAACCTCATTCCCATACATATATTATGCATTTATGGATATAGTATATACTGTACCGACAAAAAATGCAAGAGCAAAAAATAAATTTAAAAAATTTCAAAATAGGTGTTGACAAATAGGGGAAGATGTTGTATTATAATTATGCGAAAGGTTAGTGACAACTAACTTAAAGCAAGAATCTTTCCATTATTGTAATTGTGCCTCTATAATTACAGAAATAAATGTAAATCAACGCCTGTAAGGGCGTTAATTATGAAATAACAGTTAGTTAAAGCTAACTAAAAGGAGCATTATGTCTGAAGAAATTTTAGTCCGCCACTGCTCACCGACATTGGCGAATATAAAAACAGGAAATTTGGTTAATTGCCGAATTGACAGCGTATATAGGCTGAAAAAAGATATTATCTCCCTAAACTCTGTTCTCAACGCAAAAGGTGTGTCAATCCGTGTACTGTACTGTTCGTCCGAAAGAGCGTTGATTTATGTTTATCGTCCGGAAAAATTAAACGCAGATATGCAAAACGGCAAAAACAAAAAGTTTTTAAATTCAATAGGGTATAGAGGAACTACCAATGATGAGCTTATAAACGAGCTTTCTGCAAGAGTTTATTCTTGCGGCGGATTTCCTCACGAGATAGGATTGTTTTTAGGCTATCCGATTGACGATGTAATAAGTTTTATTGAAAATAAAGGAAAAAACTTTAAATGCTGCGGATGTTGGAAAGTATATCACGATGAAGATAATGCTAAAAAGACATTTGAAAAGTACAAAAAATGTACTAATATATACTGCAAAAAATATTTGCAGGGTTCGTCGCTTAAACGACTTACCGTATAAATTTACAAAGGAGTAATTAATTTATGAGTAAAATAGCAGTAGTGTTCTGGAGTGGAACAGGCAACACAGAGGCAATGGCTGACGCTGTTGCAGAGGGCGCAAAAAGCGCAGGCGCAGAGGTTTCTGTATTTAATGTAACAGATTTTTCTGCAGATAAAGTAGACGAATTTGACGCAATTGCATTCGGTTGCCCGGCAATGGGTGCCGAAACACTCGAGGACAGCGAGTTTGAGCCTGTTTTCAATGAATGTGAACCAAAGCTCAACGGTAAGAAAATTGCCCTCTTCGGCTCATACGGCTGGGGTGACGGCGAATGGATGAGAACATGGGAGGAAACCTGTAATTCGGCAGGCGCAGTTCTCGCAGCAGAAAGTGTTATCTGCAATGATGCTCCCGATGACGAAGCCACGGCAAACTGTAATGCACTCGGTGCAGCACTTGCAGGCTGATAAATTAACCAATCCCTTATACATTTCATATTTTTTCTTAAAGACTGCCGCTTGTAATGAGCGGCAGTCTTTAATTGTAAAAAGTTTATTTAAAAGGGTAATTAGGGTTTAACAGAATACTTCGTCAGTCAATTATAAAAGTTTGGTCAACCTTTTCAAAGGTTGTGGGTGTGGGCAAAGCCCACAAATACTTTCCGTTTATGCAATCTAACGATAGCTGAACAGCCACACTGTTTGTGCCCGATAAATTGTAATATCGGAAGATATTATGGGTTTTGTTCAAACCTGCAAGTCTTTAAAAGACTTGACCTAAATTTTTTATTATTTCACTTAACTTGTGTGATGAATCATATTTTCATATAATAAGGGTTGTCACACAAGCCTGTGGCAACCCTTATAGTTTATTCTTCCATTTGTTTTCCTAAAAAAGCGGCCGCTGAATGAGCAAGTTTAACCTCTGTTTCAGTAGGAACTTTATTATCTTCGCCCATCAGCATTACAACTGCACCCGTAACATCGCCTGCGGCAATAATAGGGTATATGACTGCCGCTCTGTGTTCCACACCTTCAACCGGTTGAATATCACCGACCGTTGCCTGTGTTGCAGTATAACTTTTACGGCTTTCCATATAATTTTCAAGAACAGGAGAAACCCGTCGTTCAAGTAATTCTCTTTTAGATACTCCCGATGCGGCAATAACATGGTCTTTGTCGCAAATAATAACGGGTAAACCGCTTACTCTTGAGAGAACTTCCGCATATTGTGAGGCAAATGCCGATAATTCTCCTACAGGTGAATATTTTTTAAATATAACTTCGCCGTCGGTAGCAGTATATATCTCAAGCGGGTCGCCCTCACGAATACGCAGGGTGCGACGAATTTCTTTTGGTATAACAACACGACCGAGGTCGTCAATTCTTCTGACAATACCTGTTGCCTTCATATCAAAACTCCCCTGAATTTGTAATATTTGCAAAATATTGCATTAATATTGTTTGACTTGTAATCTCTTTTATTCCGCTTTTTTACAAAATAAAGCCGTTTTGATTTTGTTAATTTATGGGAAAATAAAAGTGTAGAATTTTTATTGCTACACCTGAGCTTGTAAAATAAAGTGTGTAAGTTAGAAAAATAACTTGCACACTTTTTGCATTTTGGAAAAAGTGTGCTACAATGAAAGAAAGGAATGAACGAAATGGCAAAAAAGAGAGAAAGCGCACCGGGCGAGAACCTCGCAAAGCAAATTATTGAACAGTACAATCCCAAAAGCGTAGCCGATATCTCAGATGACACCGACAAGCTCGAAGGCTTCAACAACAAGATCAAGGTCGCTAAACGAATCGGCTACGGTTACCGTGATTCGCTATCTTTCTATTCCTTCTGTCCGTTCACCATTCCATAAAAAATCTTGATGAGGGATTATTAATTAATTTGGAAAATGATAATAAAGCGGTTTCGGTTGAATGGGACGGAAAGAACATAGTATTGTAAAATTAAATATGATTTTGGCTTTTGACAATAAAACCTAAATGGGTATATCGGATATGCATTGTATAAGTGACGATTATTTGGTGCAGGAACTTATTGATGAACAAAAATCAAATAAAATAAATCAATAAGTAATTGTAAAATATATAAATATGTGTTATAATCGATAGCACAATAATGAGTTTAAAGCAAAATTAATATATTTGATAAAGTTAATATGTGTTTTACGGAAAGGAAGATTCTTGTGAAATATCATAAGCTGTTGGAAAATGCCAAGAAGCCGAAGGGCTTTTGGGGCAAAAAAATGATTAGTTCCATGAATGAAGGACATTACGAGCTTACCGGTTGGGCGCTTGATCATATAAATTTTGAAAGACATTATCGTGTGCTTGATGTTGGCTGCGGCGGCGGTCTTACCGTGTCACGAATAGCAGAGAGAATCGGTAACGGCAAGGTTTACGGAATAGATTATTCTGCGCTTTGTATCAAACATTCAAAGGCACAGAACAGAAAAAACATTCTCTGTAATAAGGTTAAAATCGTACTTGCCTCGGTTTCGTCTTTGCCGTTTGAGGATTGCAGCTTTGATGTTGTAACTGCGGTAGAAACCTATTACTTCTGGCCGGACAAACTTAATGATTTAAAAGAAATTTATAGAGTGTTAAAGCAAAACGGCAGGATTATGCTTGTATTTGAAATGCTGAAAACTCCCGAAGAGCCTGATAAATGGAAGGCTGTAGAGGACAAGGTAGGCATAAAAACAGTGACAGAGGAGGAGATACGGGAAATGCTTGCAAAGGCAGGCTTTGAAGACATTGAAACCCATAAAAAGGACGGCACTACATGGCTTTGTGCCATCGGTGTCAAAAAATAAATAAAAGTAGGTGAATATATGAAGGCTTTAATTACAGGAGCAAGTTCGGGGATTGGTAAGGAAATTGCGAGAATCTTGGCTGCAATGGGGTATGATTTGATAGTTGCGTCAAGAAACTATGATAAGCTGACAGAGCTTAAGGCTGAACTTAAAAATGTAAATGTCAGAGTAATCACCATTGATTTGTCACGGGAACAAGACGCTATTGATTTGTATGAGCATTTAAAAGACGAGGATATAGATTTTCTCGTCAATAATGCAGGCTTTGGCGCATATGGCAGATTTTTGGATGTACCGCTGAAAAAAGAGCTTGATTTAATTCACACAAATATAAGTGCAGTGCATATTCTGACAAAATGCTTTTTGCAGGATATGGTTAAGAAAAATAAAGGCTACATTCTTAATGTAGGCTCGTCAGCGGGCTTTTTGGCGGGTCCGACTTTTTCAAGTTATTATGCATCAAAAAATTATGTTGTAAGGCTTACAGAGGCTGTTCACGAAGAACTGAGGCGACAGGGCAGTAATGTTAAAATTTCCGTGCTTTGTCCCGGTCCTGTGAATACTAATTTTAATAATGTTGCGGATGTAAAGTTTTGCCTTAACGGACTTTCGCCGGATTTTGTAGCTAAGTATGCGATTGAGAAAACTATGAAAGGCAAAATGGTTATTATTCCCGGCTTTACAATGAAAGTAGCAAAAGTTGCTCAACGGTTTGTGAGTGAAAATATGCTTACACGCATTTCCTACAATGTGCAGAGCAAAAAAGAGGGACAAAGGTCAGATACCGAACAAAAAAATTTTAATAAAGCAGAACACGCTTAAAAAGGAGCGGAGAAAATATGAAAAGATTTGTATTATTAATGTTTACGGTTCTTTTCATAATTTTCTCCGCTGCTTCTGTTTTTGCCGCCGATACAAACGGCGTAGCTTTTAAAACAGAAGATATAAATTGTGATAAAGGCAGAATTTTTAAGGTTGATGTAAAGGCAAAATCGTCCGAAAAAATTTCTGCCGTATTATTAAAATTTACTTATGACAGAAATATAATAGAATACCGTTCAATCAGCACCGATTCGGACAGTCTGGCTTATGCTTATGATAACGGAAGTACATTAAATGTATCTTACCTTTGCAAAGACGGCAAAAATATTGATAATGACACGGTAATACTTAATTTAGAATTTAAGGCAACAGCCGAAGGTCAGAGTAATTTGCAATATACAGCCTATGACTGTGTTAATTCTTCGGCAGAAAGCGTTGAAATTTCGCAATGTTCAAGCGGTAAGGTAAGTGTTACAAAACAAGGCAGTGAAAAATCAAATGATAATGAAAAATCGGATACAACGGAATATAAATCCGAAAGCAATGAAAGTACAGGAAATTCAGAAAAAAGCAGTATTGACGAACTCGGTTCATTAAACGGCAAATTTTCAGATAACACTGTATTTATGCTTATAGTTGGAGTTATTTGCGGACTTGCTGTCGGTGTTTTGTGTTTTGTGCTGTATTTATCTGTGATAAAGCGGAAAAATAAGGCAAAAGAGGAAAAAGACAGGCATTAACTTGACATAACAACGATTATGCTATAAAATTTAATTTGAACTTAATATTTGTTATGGTTTATTCATTTAATTAATAGGGAAGACGGTGCAAGTCCGTCACAACCGCCATTACTGTAAACAGTTATAGCCTTGGCTCATGCCATTGGGAAACCGAGAAGGCGCCTGGGCTGCTTTAATGCAGACTGTAAGTCAGGAGACCTGCCATAACATAGTTTGAAAAACTTTCTTGGGCAGTGGGAGAATAGTTATTGGGTAAATTATTACCCTTTATATAGCTATGCCTCTTTTAAGGGGCTATTTTTTATTTAAGGAGAATGTTTATGAAAACAACAGCAAAATTTATTTCTGCTTCACTTGCTACTTTGCTTGTTTCTGCATCTGCAGTTACGGCATTTGCGGCAGAAACAAAGGACATTACAGTTTCACTTCGTATTGAGGGTGTGAATTCTTGTGTGCTTTATGACAATTATGAAATTCCACAGGGTAGCACGGCAGCTGACTTAATTCAGTATGCAGACAAGCTTTCTGATGATGTTACGGTAACAGGCGCCGAAAATAATTACATAACAGATGTAAACGGCGAAACAGCAGGCAAATTCGGCGGCTGGGACGGCTGGCAGTATATTGTAAATTCAGTTTCACCAAATGTTGGCGTAGGTGATTACACACTTAGCGACAATGATACAGTTGTTCTTTATTACGGTGATTTTCCTTGTCTTCTTCCGCAGATTGACACTTCGGCATTAAACAGTGACGGAAAAATCAGTTTTAATGCAGAGTCAACTACATATGACGGCGACTGGAATCCGACCGTAAGCACAGTTGCTATTGCAGATATGACAGTTACTTTTGACGGTCATACTTATATAACAGATAAAAACGGTACAATTTCACTTAGCAAGGCTGATTTTACATCAGGTGAGCACAGTGTTCAGGTTGAAAAGAAAAATTCAAACGGTGCTCCTGCCGTACTTCGTTATGCTGACGACTTTACAGTTAATATTGCAAGAGAAAACACAATTAATGTAAATCTCAGAATTGAAGGTCCGGAGGCTTGCTACCTTAATGACACATTTGAAATTACAAAGGACAGCAATGTCGGTCAGCTTATCTCATATGCAGACGAAGTTTCTGATAATATCGAAGTAGTAGGTGCAGATGCAGGCTATATTTCAGAGGTAAACGGCATTGCAGCAGGTTCATTCGGCGGCTGGGACGGCTGGTATTATGCCGTAAACAGCGTAGTTCCTAATGTAGGAGTAAGCGATTATACACTTAATAATAATGATACAGTAGTTCTTTATTACGGTGAGTATCCATGCTACCTCCCGATTGCAGATACTTCATTGCTTACAAGCGAGGGTAAAATTACATTTACAGCAAAGGCTACATTCGGTGACGCTGTTCTTCCGATTGATAATATGACAGTATATTTTGACGGCAAAGAATACACAACAGATTATAACGGTGTAGTTGTAATTGATAAGGATCAGCTTACATTCGGTTCTCACAGCTTACAGGTTGAAAAGTACGGTTACAGCGGTGCTCCTGCAGTTCTTCGTTACGCAGATGACTACACAGTATTTGTAGATACAAAGATTGTCAATGATGTAAACCTTGACAGTAAGGTAGACATTAACGATGTTACAGCTATTCAGACATACCTTAGCAATTATAACAATATTAGCGAAGAACAAGTAAGAATTGCTGATGTAAACAAAGACGGAAAAGTTGATGTAAATGATGTTACAGCACTTCAGACAATTCTTTCGGGTGAAACAGAATAATTCTAATAAGGAATGATAATTATGCTGAAAAAACTGACAGCTTTACTTATATGCGCAGTAATGTTATCTTTATCGGTAACAGTAAATGCGGCTGAAAACTACACAAAAGAAGATATTTCAAAAACTATAGACGGAATTATCTCGTATAAATCGGCAATTTTAAAGGCTGACGATACAGCTTCGTTTGTACAAAAACTTTCTGAAACCACGGATAATTCGGAAACACAGTGGTATATTATTTCTTTGTCAAAATACGGTACAGATGTAACTGCTGTACAAAGTTCTATGATAAAATCTGCCGAAAAGTTATATGAATCAAAAAGCAAAGCTACAGATTTTCAGCGTACCTCACTTGCACTTTATGCCTGCGGACTTAATCCTGAAAATATCAACGGCAAAAATTTGCTCAGTGACGGAGTTTATAACAGTGAAAATGTGAACAAGCAAGGCATAAATGCATATGTTTATGCCTTGCTGTCACTCGACTGTGCAAATGCAAAAGTTCCGAGTGAAGCAAAATATGACAGAGAATATTTTATTAAAAAAATTATAGGCTTACAGCTTTCGGACGGTGGTTTTACACTTATGGGAAAGTCTGCCGATACCGATGTTACCGCAATGTGCTTACAGGCACTTGCTCCTTATAAATCTGACAGTACGGTAAAAGAATCTATTGACAGAGCACTTGATGTTTTATCTAAAAAACAAAATGAAAAAGGCGGATATTCTTCTTTCGGCACAGTAAATTCCGAGAGTGTTTCCCAAGTTATTTCTGCGCTTGTTGCACTAGATATAGATGTGCAGTCGGATTCAAGATTTATTAAAAACGGCAACACTCTTGTTGACAATCTCATGACTTTCAAAAATTCGGACGGCGGTTTTTCTCATATTGAAAACGGAAAATCGAATAATATTGCGTGTTATCAGGCATTAAACTCACTTGTTGATTTATATAAATATATGTCAAAGGGCAATACCGAGATTTTTGAATTTGACGATACAAAGAAAAATAATTCTAATAGCGAAAATTCCCGACAGAACACTGAAAATTCAAACACAGACAGTTCTGAGGTTAATATAGACAGCAACAATAAAAATAATTCTGTAAATACAGGTGATATTACAGAAAAACATAATTCGCAAGTTGATGAAGGACAGCAGGAAACAACTGTAAAGCCCGAATCCAATAATGCGGAAAATTATGATGATCAGGTAATGGCTTTGGCAGATGACAATTACGAGCCTTTTACGCTTGCATCTACTCCGGATTCCGTAGCGGCGGCAAATTCGGATGACGACAATAATTTTATTTTCTATGTTTCTCTTATCGGACTTGTGGCAGTAGCGGCTGTGCTTTTAATTATAAGATTAACAGTGCTGAAAAAAGACGGTGAGCCGTTCAGATTATTCGGCAAAAGAAAAGGTGACAAATAATGAAATTAAAACTTTTATTACTTGTATTGATAATTACTGCCGTGCTATGTGGCTGTTCGGTTCAGACTCCCGATGACTACTATTCCTCTTCATCTCAAAAAGAGGGAATGGAGGTTACTTTTTCAATCAACTGCTCAACCATTTTAAATAATATGGATCAGCTTGAAAGCGGTCTTGAAAGCTATGTTCCGAGTGACGGCGTAATTCTCAAGCCTACAAAGATTACTCTTGACGAAAATGCTACCGCATATGATGCGCTTAGTGAAGCCTGCCGTCAGAATAAAATTCAATATGAATACGAGGGAACGGACGCAGATATTTATATTGAGGGTATTGCAAATCTTTATGAATTTTCTTGCGGTCAGCTTTCGGGTTGGGAATACTGCGTAAATGATGTTTTTCCGTCGGTAGGCTGCAATTCTTATGATTTACATGACGGAGATACAATTAAATTCTTATATACCTGCGATTTGGGCGCAGATATCGGAAACGAATTTACAGGAGAAGAATAATGCTAAGATTTAATTCCTTTAATCCGCTGGCACAGCTTATATATTTTGTATCTGTGCTGTTGGTATCAATGTTTACATGGAATTATATAATTTTACTGCTGTCGCTTTTCGGAGCGGCGGCTTATTCTGTATTACAAAAGGGTTTTAAATTATTTTTAAAATCCTTTTTTGGTTATGTGCTGATTTTTTTACTTGTAACAATAACCAATCCGCTTTTCTCACACAAGGGAGTAACACCACTTATATTTATAAATGATATTCCTATTACGCTTGAGGCTATAGTTTACGGTGCGGTGCTTGGACTGATGCTTTTGAGCGTAATACTTTGGTTTTCGGTATTCAACAGCGTGTTTGATTCCGAAAAACTTATATATATTTTCGGAAGATTTTTACCAAGACTTGCATTATTGTTTTCGATGGTACTTCATTTTGTGCCTAAATTTATTCTTGTGTTTAAGCGCACATTGGCGGCTCAATCCGATTTTTGCGGTAAAAATAAATTTAAACAATACATAGGTGCATTTTCTGCTTCGGTTTCCGTAATGCTTGAGGGTTCGGTTCAAACTGCCGATTCAATGAGCGCAAGAGGATACGGAGTTAAAAAGCGTAGTTTTTACTGCCGCTTTCCTTTTACAAAAGCAGATACGGTTTTTACTGTACTTTCTCTGGGAATGTTGACTACAGTGCTGTTTGCTTTAGCGACAGGTCAACTTGATTTTCTTATATATCCGCATATCGAGATGTGTGATATTACAATATTATCCGTACTCGGAATGTCGGCTTTCGGTGTACTGTCATTTATGCCGTTTATCATTGAGTTAAAGGAGGAGCTTGTATGGAAATTTTCTCTGTCAAAAATTTAAGTTTTACTTATCCGCAGATGCAGGAAAAGGCTTTGGATAATGTGAATTTCACTGTGAAAAGGGGAGAGTTTTGTGTTATCTGCGGTCAGTCCGGCTGCGGAAAAACAACACTGCTAAGACTTTTAAAGCCGCAGGCAGCTCCTCACGGCACAAAAACGGGAGAAATATTTTTCTGTTCCGAAAATATTGAAAAATGCAGTGAAGAAGATACGGCTTTTAAAATAGGCTATGTTTCGCAAAATCCCGAAAATCAAACAGTAACCGATACCGTACTCCATGAACTTGCATTTACGCTTGAGAATATGGGAATGTCGAGTGAAGAAATAAATATTAAAATAAGTGAAACGGCTACTTACTTTGGACTTTCAAAAATAATAGAACAAAAGACAAACTCACTTTCTGGCGGTCAGATGCAAATTCTTAATCTTGCGGCGGCATCTGTTGCCGAGCCTGATGTATTAATTCTTGACGAACCCGCAAGTCAGCTTGACCCTGTATCGGCAGAAAACTTTTTTACAATTCTTGACAAACTTAATAAAGACTTGGGTATCACTGTAATTATTACCGAACACAGACTTGAAAAACTGTTTCCCGTTGCAGACAGAATTATTGTTATGGAGCAAGGAAAAATAATTACCGATACCGCACCTAAAGATACTTGCAACGCTCTTAGCAAAATTTCAAAAAATCATCCTATGATGCTCGCTTTGCCCGTGCCTGCACGGCTTTATTCCGTAACGGATTGTAAATCGCAATGCCCCGTTACGGTCAAAGAAGGCAGAGAACTTTTTGCAAAATATAGCAAAAATAATTCTTTTACAGAACATACATTGCAGAATAATAATTCCGACGATGAAATATTATCGGTTAAAAATGTATATTTCAGATATGATAAAAAGTCTGATGATGTGCTCCTCGGTCTTAATTTATCGGTAAACAGAGGAGAGATTTTTTCGGTTGTCGGTGCAAACGGCAGCGGAAAATCAACTTTGCTTTCCGTAATAGGAGCAAGGCTTAAGCCGTACAGAGGCAAGGTAAAACTAAATGAAAAAACAGCTACTATGCCTCAAAATCCACAATTGTTATTTGTTAAAGACAGCTTGCTTGAAGACTTTAAAAGCGTGAGCGGGGATTTGGAAAAAATTAATAAATTGTCAGAAAAGTTTAATGTACACCGTCTTTTAAATCACCATCCGTATGACCTTAGCGGAGGTGAAATTCAGCGTGCAGGTTTTGTAAAACTTTTACTTCTCGAACCGAAAATATTATTGCTTGACGAACCGACAAAGGGTTGTGACAGTTTTTCAAAAGCAGAACTTGCAAAAACTTTAAAAGAACTTTCCGACAACCAAATTACAATATTACTTGTTACACATGACCTTGATTTTTCGGCTGAAGTTTCCACCGTATGCGCAATGCTTTTTAACGGTACTCTTTCAAAAAGACTTGAACCGCACGAATTTTATTGCGGAAAACGATTTTATACGACTTCTGCAAATAAAATTTCACGAGGTATAAAAGACGGCATTATAACAACGGAAGAGTTGATTTCCGCTGTTAAGGAGGAGTAAAATGACTGCTAAAAAGATAATAAAATACTTATGTGTTTTTGTGGTTGCACCGCTTATTGTACTTTGCGGAGTGTTTTTCTTCGGTGACCGCAAATATGCCTTTATATCGCTTGCATTGTCGGTGGTTGCCTGTATTCCGTTTTTTATTTCTTTTGAAAAAGGTAAAAACGATGCACGCAGAATTGTTATAATAGCTGTTATGACGGCATTGTCGGTAGCGGGCAGGTTTGTATTTGCTCCCATTCCGTTTTTTAAGCCCGTTACCGCAATTGTAATTATTACCGCTATTTATCTTGGCAGTGAAGCAGGTTTTATTACAGGATCTTTTTCTGCTGTGGTTTCAAATTTCTATTTTGGACAAGGACCGTGGACTCCGTTTCAAATGCTTGCGTGGGGACTTATCGGATTTTTGGCGGGCTTGCTTGCTAAAAAACTTGTTGAGAGTAAGGTGTTGCTTATTATTTACGGCGCTCTATCGGGCATAGCATTTTCTTTTATAATGGATGTATGGACAACTCTCTGGGCTGACGGCACATTTAATATAGCAAGATTTGTGGCAAGCATTACAACCGCAGCACCGTTTACCGTTGTTTATATGGTTTCAAATGTAATATTCCTGTTGCTGCTTACAAAACCAATCGGAAGTAAATTGCAGCGATTAAAAACTAAATACGGAATTTTTTAGGACAAGGGGAAGTTTAGCTTTCCCTTTTTATTTTGCCGTGTATTATTTGCCTGTCTTCTGCATATAATCATTTGCATGGAGGTAATATATGGCAATGTTAAAAAAACACAAAAAAACGTTGTTGTCAGCATTGCAGAGAGTTTTCTGCTTTATATTGGCAGCAACAATTTTGGGTGCGGTGGGTGTTCCCTCGGCCGTACTTGCGCTTGACGGTGCAAATCCGACAGTAGAAATTGTCGGATTTATGAGGGGCGACAGTAAAGACCTTCGTTCAAGTGAGCTTTTAATGGCAAAAGTAAGCAATTACGACGGTAATCCTCAAGAGCTGACTTACGAATGGAAAAATAAGCTTGGCACTTATCTGTATGTATTTGACAAGCACGATATGGCTGTGGTGCGTGGAACAAAAAGTGAAATTGAAATTTACAATTCGAATAAAGGCTTGTTCGCATCTGATAATATGAGCGGCAGATCTTATAACCGCAGCTATTCGCACAAAGGCTTTGCTTATGCGGCAGTTTACGGTGCATCTGTTAACGCTGAAAAATTAAAAGGCGGCATTTCCGTAACAGTAAAGGACTCTGACGGAAATATCATTGCGACAGCATCGTATGATGACGATTTTAAAAATTATGACCTGTCAAAAGATATGGCAAACGCTGTGTTTGGCGTGTTTGAGGGAGAGAGCGTTGATATTCTTAACCTCTTAGGTCAAAGCTCGGTTGTTCATGTTGTATGTCCTGCCTGTTATGTAAGTCAGGGAACAATAATTTCCGGCAGCGATTGCATAAGTTTAAGCAAGTCAGAAAGCGGTTACTCAATAACCGGTTTAAAAGCCGGTGAAGGTGTAATTAAAATTAATCTTCAAAAGAGAAATTGCAAATTCCATAAAAACTCGGAAAACAGTTCGACTACAACCGTAATAGTATTTAAAAAACCTAACACTTCTACAACTGCAACAACACTCACTCTTACAAATCTTGATGACAGATGCGAATATTATCTTGAGGGTGTTAAGGGTGAAGTAATTGACGGCAAAATAACTTTTAGCAGTCTTACTCCCTCTACTGAATATACCATAGAGGTACGGGGCAGTTATATTGACGAGGACGATACAACTAAAACTGCATACGCCTATGTAAAAGACACAACAAAGGACTGCTATACATCAAGTGTGGTTTTCAACCTTGATGATACTGTAGCGGATACCGAAAGCATATTCGGTAAACCGTACGAGGTTGCCGTAAAGTCTGACAGTGATTACATTGTCTTGCAGAGCGGTGATAACGGTTATACTGCAGAACTTGCTAAAGGCAATTATAAAGTGTTTTTAAAAGACGGTAATGATTATAAACAGATTGATAATGCGGTTCTTACCGTTGACAGTGATGATAACAGCATAGAGATAAAATATTACTCTGTATTTTATAATCTTGATGGTGGTACACTCAACGGTGATACAAAATTTGTTTACCGTGAGGGTGAATTCGTAAAAACAATTGATAATAAACCAACTAAGTATGAGTATGTATTTGACGGCTGGAAGTGCGGTGAAAGCACTTATAGCAACAGCCAACAAATTACAGATTCAATTGACAGAAAATATGAATTGACAGCAATATGGGAAGTAGATAAGATAGGCAACGGAGAAAAGCCTGACGGAATCCCCGATAAGTATCAGAAGAAAGTAACCTTTAAAGTAGTAAACGGTACTTGGGAAGATAAGAGTGTAAATGATATTTCATACTATGTAACTTTGCTTGACAAAGAGGGTAAGTGGAATGTCAACGGTACTGCAAGAATCAATATTCCAACAGGTATGACAGCAAATTACGGTTATGAAAACGGCAAGTGGGACATTGAACCAAAGTCGCCTGTAAAGGGAACAAATGCGGAAACTTACACTTATACTTTTACGAAGAAAACCGACCCGAAAGTTGATTACAAAGAACCAAACGAAAACGATAAACCAACACCTGCTACACAGGTAGTAGAGTACGGAAAGAAAATACAGGTAAAGCCGAACGGTGGTGTATGGGTTCACGATAACAAAACCTATTCGGGTGATGATGTAGCAATATTCGTTCTTGAAAAGAATATAAAACTCGAAGACCCGACAAGAACAAATTATGTATTTATGGGTTGGGATAAGCAGAAAGGTAAAGACGATGTAGCCTATATCTTCACGGCAATATGGGAAGTAGATAAGATAGGTGACGGAGAAAAGCCTGACGGAATCCCCGATAAGTATCAGAAGAAAGTAACCTTTAAAGTAGTAAACGGTACTTGGGAAGATAAGAGTGTAAATGATATTTCATACTATGTAACTTTGCTTGACAAAGAGGGTAAGTGGAATGTCAACGGTACTGCAAGAATCAATATTCCAACAGGTATGACAGCAAATTACGGTTATGAAAACGGCAAGTGGGATGTTGAACCGACTGAAATTGTATCCGGAATTGAAGATGTTGTTTATGTTTATTTGTTTGACAAAATATCAGAAACAGAGCCACAACCGCAACCGACAACTGTACAGCCGACTCCTACAGTTAAAACCGTTGTTCAGGAAAAAACGGTTTATAAAACACAGTATGTTGAGCCTATTACCTTAAAAACAGGTGATAATCTCACTTTCTTAGGTGTGCTTGTCGGTTTGTGTGCAGCAGGTTTTGCAGGAACAATAATTTTTGGTAAAAAACGAAGTAAGTAATATTAAAAAAGGCGATTGCAGATTAATTTTGCAATCGCCTTTTTTCAAATACAGAATAATAATAAATATTTCAAAGGTTATAATAAATTAAATGAGGTGAATTTATGGCAGAGGTAATTAAAATAGTTTTGACAGGCGGTCCATGTGGCGGTAAAACAACTGCTTTGAATTTTTTGAAAGATGAACTTGAAAAGTTAAATATAAAAGTTTTTATATTAGAAGAAATTGCAAGTAATTTATTGAGCAACGGCATTACTCCGCAAAAACTTGGTGTATATGAGTTCCATAAACAACTTTTTGAAACTCAATTAAAAGAAGAAAATTCTCTCGAAGAGAAAGCTAAGGCATACAATGGGGAAAAGGCTGTAATTTTATTTGACAGAGGATTGCTTGACAGCAAAGCATATGTTACCGATGCCGAATTTAAAAAATATATTTCAATAAGTAATAAAAATGAAGATGTATTAAGAAATTCGTATGATGCTGTATTTCATTTAAAAAGTGTTGCTTGTACAGATGAAAACACTTACATTAAGAACTGCAATTCTGTGAGAAAAGAAGATGTAAAGCTTGCCAAGGAACTTGACGAAAAATTACTTTCTATATGGACAGGCACATCACACCTGCGAGTTATACCAAATAACAGTGATTTTAATAAAAGGCTCGATAATTTGCTTAAAGAAGTATTAGGATTCATCGGTGTTCCGGAACCTCTTGAAATTGAGCGTAAGTTTTTGATAGAATACCCTGATATTGATTATCTTAATAATATGACTGCTTGCAGAAAGGTTGCGATTACTCAGGCATATTTAAACACTCCCGAGGAAGGAATGTTCAGAATACGGAAGCGTGGTTACGGCAAAGACGCAGTATATATTAAAACGGTAAAAATTAAGATTAATGATTTGAAAAGGATAGAAAAAGAATCTTATTTGACACAAGCCGAATACAATAATTATCTTTCAAGAAAAGAATGTATAACGGGTATTATTTCAAAGGACAGATATTGCATAGTGTATGATGACGAATATTTTGAACTTGATGTATATCCGTTTTGGAATGACAGAGCAACGCTTGAGATAGAATTGCTGTCAGAAGATCAGCCTTACAAGCTTCCTCCTTTTATTAAACTTATAAGAGAAGTAAGTCACGAACCCGAATACAGAAACATTGCACTAGCGCAAAGAATGGTTCATAATAAAGGGATTGATTAAGATAACTTAATTGATAACAACATTTCGATATTAATACCAAGTGATATTGACATTATTATCTGCAATGTGTTAAAATGCCTATATCATTAACTTCATTATCAAATTAAAACAGGAAAATAATTATAAAAAATTAAAAAAAGTGTTGACAAATGAAGTTTGCTGATGTATAATAATGAAGCTGACTTAAGGGAAAAACAAATTTTTAAGTTAAGTATGCGGCAATAGCTCAGCTGGATAGAGCAACTGCCTTCTAAGCAGTAGGTCAGGGGTTCGAGTCCCTTTTGCCGCGCCACATGGTGGGATTAGCGTAGTTGGTTAACGCGCCAGTTTGTGGCACTGGAGACCGACGGTTCGAATCCGTCATTCCACCCCATTTGACTCATTAGCTCAGTTGGCAGAGCACTTGACTTTTAATCAAGGTGTCCGGAGTTCGAATCTCCGATGGGTCACCATAAAGCCGCACATTTTACTTTTGTGCGGCTTTTGATTTAAAAACCACGAGTTGGGTTTAAATGGTGGGCTGTCGCCAAGCGGTAAGGCAACGGACTTTGACTCCGTCACCCGTGGGTTCGAATCCCGCCAGCCCAGCCAAAAGTAAAGTGATTTAAATAGTTAAGCAAAACTACTTAAATCGCTTTGCTGTTTATTTAACAGTAATAGGTTTCAGATAGTCGCTTCCTCTCGTTGGATTGTCGCATTAGCTAACATCAGTTCAAGCCGATAACAACCACGAGGTAACTACACAAAGGGATAGGTGGTTGCACACCGATTCCGCAGTGGAAAGAAATACCCCTATCTGTCCTTTATTAACTTTTATTTGCAAAAAAGTAAGACCTGCACCACCGGATAAATAGTACAGGTCTTGACAAAATATCTAAAAGCGTATAGAATTAAGCAATACGCATGTTTAGCTTCTCAAGTTCTGAGTACGGACAATACTCGGGGCGCACGCTTATCAGCGATTGCAGTCGTTGATAAGCTGAGGGGCTTATTTTATTTGCACTCACATTTTACCATTTTAAGAGAAAAATGTCAATATGTAATGGAAAATATAGTTAAATTTAGTTTTACTATTTAATTAAGTGTCCCACCGTGGGACAGATGGAGGTATTAATTATGACAGAAGAACAAATTAAACATCAGATTGAATACTTGCGTTCTCAAAAGGAAAATCCAACCGGCTTTTATAGGCAATATCTTGTGAACTTATATCACTTATTTTACAATGGTGCTAAAAAGAACGGTACAGATTGGTGTCCCAATGTAGGAATTTATACAATGGTAAAAGCTGCATATGCAAATATTCCTGTTGATCATGAATCCAGCTATATGGTTCGTAAATGGAAAGAGGATTTGGAAAAATTGGGATATATAAAAGATTGTAATGTAGATGGTGAGTGGAGAACATATATCCTCAAAGAACTCGATTTTTAATTTGTTTCGGAATCAATGCTGTTTTGTGCAGACTCATCAATAGAAATTTGACAAACGGACTGTTCAGGAATATTTTCGTGACTTTTAACAATGTACAATAAGTGATGAATAGGATTATCATTTTTGATTATCATAATATCTCCCCTATATGTCTTGTCAAAAGGTAAATTTTGGGGATCTTCAATTTCAATGCTGTCAACACTAAAAATTGTGTTTTTATACTCATCGGAATTAATGTCAATGTTAAGTTCTTTTTTGATGGTTTCTGCGATTGGTTTTAGAAATAAAAAATTCATATGTATTCTCCTTAAAATAAATATTTGCTTTGAGTAAGCATTAATGTTTTAACATTATTTTTTATATTTGTCAATACATAAAAATTAAGACAAGTGTCCCACGGTGGGACACTTATTATAAATAAAATATAGTGATGAAAAATCACTATATAGTAGGAGTGATAATTATTAAGACGATATTAGTTAAGGCGAATGGTCAAAAGTTTCAAGTTTATTCGGCTGAAGAAGTTAATAATAAAATATGTGTAATATTTAACAAGGACGGGAAAAAGTATTATTACAATAAGCAGAGTATTGAAATTTTGGAAAACAAGAGATCAAACTTTGTATTGGAGTCATATATAAAAGGGAAATTACCTTTTACCGTATATACATTTAAAAAAGAATGTTTCAGATGTCACGGATTGACAAATGTTATAACTTACATAAAATATAAATATAGCCCTTACGATGATTTAACTTATCCTTGGGATATAAATAGGCTTACTAATAGTCAAGTTATTTTTGCTCACATAATGGATCCGTCTATCGAATATTTTGGATTAAGTGTTATAGGAAATTTACCGAAATTTGACAGTATTCTTATGAACGCTTTTCCTGATAGAATTGATGTAAGATATAGTAATACTACAAAAACATCTTATCCAATGAATTTATGTGAGCACTGCGGAACACCACAGGGAAATTATTATATTTATAGGCAAGTCAATGAAATGATTGATGATATGCAGCAAATTGATATTTTGGAATACACTACATTAGAAGATGAAAAATAGATAGTAATTAGACAGTTTATTTTATCACAAGTGTCCCACCGTGGGACACTTGCAGTAATAATTTAATTTTGATTGACATAATCATTTTTGTTGTGTATAATAATAGTGAAGAGATAATTAATTCTCAAAAAGCGGTGTACCCTACCAATCGAGTGGGAGCTAAAAAAGCGGTGTACCCTACCAATCAAGTGGGAGCTAAAAAAGCGGTGTACCCTACCAATTTAAGTGGGAACGAAAAAAGTGAGGGGTTGGTTTTCCAATCCCTCTATTTTAATATTTTGGGGTGAATTATGAGCAAAAATAGAATTGGCTTTTATACGATAGATACCGATTATTGTGATTATCTAAGAAAATTTGACAGTAAAGTCCCTTATACTATGGACTCAAAACAGACAAGACCTTTTATAGGAATTTTGTTGACCGTTAATGAAAATACATATTATGCTCCGTTATCATCTCCTAAACCAAAACATTTGAAAATGAAAAACCAAATAGATTTTATAAAAATTAATAGTGGAAAATGGGGAGCAATTAATTTGAATAATATGATACCGGTGCATCACAGTTTGGCAACAAAGGTTGATCCAAATCATTTACAGAGAACTTATAATATTCAAGCATATGGAAATCTTCTTCAAAATCAGTTGACTTGGTGCAATTTAAATAAATCACTTATTATAAGTAAAGCTGAAAAATTGTATTACTCTGTTATAAATAATAAATGTAAAATTGCACAAAGATGTTGTGATTTTTCTTTGCTTGAACAAAAGTGTCAGGAATACTCTATTCAGTTGTCACAAACTCAACAACCAATCTTACCAAATCAAATACCGCCTGTTCCTACAAATGGATTTACACAAGGAATATAATATAAGCCTTCTGCCGATTTTGGCGGAAGGCTTTTTTAGTTCAAGTGTCCCACGGTGGGACACTTGTGCAGATAATGTATGTTATTTATCTCGATAATGGGAACCGCATTGTACAATTTTAATTGTTTGATTGTCAATTCGATATACAATACGATTGCAGTCATCGATACGCCTACTCCAGTAATTAGATAAATCTCCTGTAAGTCTTTCGGGCTTTCCTATACCGTCATATCCATTACGATCAATGTCTTTAATAAGCAGTAATATGCGTTTAAGAGTTTTTTTATCCTGCTTAGTCCAATACTCAAAATCTTCCCAAGCTTCATCTGACCAAGATTTAATCATCAAAGTTTACCTCGTGAATAGTTCCGCCTGTAGATTCCATTTGAGCAATAGATTTTTTTAGCCTTTCAATATTTGCAGGGGAATAGAAAGGATCTTTTTCAGCTGATATTTCAAAAGGAATTTTGTGCTGTCTTACTGTTGCTTTTGCAAAAACGCAAAAGGCAGTAGTCATACTCATTCCTACATCAGAGCAAAAAGCTTCAAACTGTTTTTTTAAATCTTCGTCCATACGAATATTAACATTGGTTTGTGCCATAAAAATCAACTCCTTTATTTATATTATATTACTAATGTATTACATTGTCAATAATATTATTCACAATGCAATGCTTATTATTAAGTAATCATTAGAATTAAGTGTCCCACCGTGGGACACTTGCAGTAATACGGTTTTATTATTGATGATTGCTTTTCATAAGACTATAATAAAAGCGGTTTTCTCAACCAATCAAAATGAGAATTTAAAAAGTATTTTCAAAAATTATTGATTTTTTTATAAATATATCATATAATATAAGTGGACACAATGATGTCTTTAATGAGGAGTGCCTTGCAGCTCTAAATGCAAGTGATTTATGTTGAGTGCCCTACAGCTCTAAATGTAGGTGATTTATGTTGAGTGCTCTGCAGCTCTAAATGCAGACCGTAATGTATAAAAAAGGGAGCGAATTTTCGTTCCCTTTTTGTTTTAAGGAGAAATGCATTTGAAAGATCTTGATTTTTATATTGTACCAAATAGTTATATTACATACTTACAAAAGGCCGAGAGTATAAAGCGGGGTTTTACTCGTGTTCCGAATATGGATTATGGTAAAAATCATAAGCCGAAGTTTATATGTGGTATTGTACTTGAGATTAATGATGTAAGTTATTTTGTCCCGGTATCATCTTATAAATTTAAGAAACCTGATAATTTTTTGATTTGCGATAAGAACGGAAATACAATCTCATCTTTAAGGTTTAATTATATGTTTCCTGTTCCGTTAAAAATTATTAAACAGCGAAGAATTGATATTGAACCGGACTTAAAGTACAGAGCTTTGTTGGCCCAAGAACTTAAATATTGTAAAGACAATCAAGATACTATAAGAAATTTAGCTAAAAGAACGCATAAAAGGGTAATGCTTGCAAAAAGCCCGACACTTGTAAAAAACAGTTGTGACTTTTCTTTACTTGAGCAAAAGTGTCAGGAATACAAGGATCAGTTATTGCAAACCCAACAACCAATCTTACCAAATCAAATACCACCTGTTCCTACAAATGGATTTACACAAGGAATATAATAAAAGCCTCTTACCTTAAAAGTAAGAGGCTTTTCTTCAAACCGTCAATTTAGGAACGCCGAACGGTAGGCATATTCAATCAAACCGTCAATTTAGGAACGCCGAACGGTAGGCATATTCAATCAAACTGTCAATTTAGGAACGCCGATCAGTAAGCGTATTTTCTCTGGGATTTCTCCCTAAAGTAATTATATACATTCAAGAATAATATGTCAATGATTTTCTGCAAGTGTCCCACCGTGGGACACTTGTTTATTCATATATATCTCTTCTGTGACCGATACTTAAAATTAAAATGATGATTTTATCATTTTCAATTTCTGCAATTAGTCTATAATTGCCAACCCTGTATCTCCATTGACCGCTTCTGTTTGCTGTTAATCCTTTGCCATGCTGACGAGGATTTTCGCAACCTTCTAAATTTTTTTCAATCCAACCGATTATCAGAGAGGCAGTATGTTTATCAAGTTTTTTAAGTTATTTTTTTGACTTTTCAGTAAAAAACTCTGTATTTCACAATCCTAACTCCTTCTTGACTTCATCAAGAGAATAAGTTACAGGATTATTCTTATATTCCTCTATTACTTTTTCATAAGTCTTGAGGTCATATTCGTCCTCTATATGTTCGATAACTGACTGACGGATAAGTTCTGATACAGATAATCCATTCATTGTAGCATACTTTTTGAAAAGCATTGTATCTTCATCATTCAATCTAATTGAAATAGTCATACAAACTTACCTCCTTTTCTTGTAATACATTGTGCTACATTTTAGCACTTTTGTCAATCAATATGAAAAACTATTTATTTTATTATTTTACAACAATTAAGGCAAAACATTCGCTAGTGTCCCACGGTGGGACACTTGTAGTATCAAAATAACAGAATTTGATGTTTTAGAATTGCAGGAAAAACAAATTAACTGTCCCACGGTGGGACACTTGCAGTATTAAAATAACAGCATTTGATGTTTTGAAATAGCAGGAAAAGGAAATTAACTGTCCCACGGTGGGACACTTGCAGTATTAGAATAACAGCATTTGATGTTTTGAAATAGCAGGAAAAGGAAATTAACTGTCCCACGGTGGGACACTTGCAGTATTAGAATAACAGCATTTGATGTTTTGAAATAGCAGGAAAAATAAATTAAGTGTCCCACGGTGGGACACTTGCAGTATCAAAATAACAGCATTTGATGTTTTGGAATAGCAGGGAAAATAAATTAACTGTCCCACGGTGGGACACTTGCAGTATTGGAATAACAGCATTTGATGTTTTTAAATTCAGGGAAAACAAATTAACTGTCCCACGATGGGACACTTGCAGTATTAGAATAACAGCATTTGATGTTTTGAAATAGCAGGAAAAATAAATTAAGTGTCCCACGGTGGGACACTTGCAGTATCAAAATAACAGCATTTGATGTTTTAGAATTGCAGAAAAGACAAATTAACTGTCCCACGGTGGGACACTTGCGGTATTAAAGTAACAGCATTTGATGTTTTAGAATTGCAGAAAAGACAAATTAACTGTCCCACGGTGGGACAGTTGCAGTATTAGAATAACAGCATTTGAGGTTTTAGAATTGCAGAAAAGACAAATTAACTGTCCCACGGTGGGACACTTGTAGTATTAAAATAACAGCGTTTGATGTTTTGAAATAGCAGGGAAAACAAATTAACTGTCCCACGGTGGGACACTTGCGGTATAAAAATAACAGAATTTGATGTTTTAGAATTGCAGGAAAAAGAAATTAACTGTCCCACGGTGGGACACTTGTAGTATTAAAATAACAGCGTTTGATGTTTTGAAATAGCAGGAAAAATAAATTAACTGTCCCACGGTGGGACAGTTAATTTATAAACGATTATTCAGCTTCACTTAAAAGTCTTTTGTTTATTTCTTCAATCCAGCTACTATTGTCAGACTCCAAATATTTTAAAAATCTTTTAAAATTGCTGCTTCCTTTTATGCTGTCATCAGATTCTAAATTTTGAACTCTTCGCTTCATATCATAGTAGTTTTCCTTTGTAATAAATTGCATAACTTTTTCTATTTGATTAGCTTTTGCTTTATAATTTTCTACGCCTGTAAAATGCTTGATTAACGGAGCATTTACGGGTTTGGCAGGAGTGTTGAGATTTTCATCTGTCCAATGTTTTGAAACAATTTGCATAGTACACGGATTACCAAATATGATTAGTGAGTCGGCTATATTGTCAATTCCATGAAATTCATTGATTTTACGCTTTATGTCATTGTACTGTTCATATGGCTTTTTTTCTGTATCGCAGAATACAAGAACAATATCATATGAGTCACTATTATAGCGGTCTTGGTATCTTGCAGGTATGTTACCGTTTCCATTAGCATTAACTAATTCTATATGGTATTGTTCGTTCCATACTTGTAACTCATTAAGTCTGTCAAGGTAAAAGTATTCTTCGTTTCCTTCACAAATAATACATATTCTTTGCTTGTCAAAAAATATAGGTAGGTTATTCATTATCAGATGATGTACCTCCTTTGCCCGTATCATTATGAATACTTATTAGCGTGTTAATTAAATCAGGTTCCGGTATTGCACCGAGAGCACCTTTTTTGTATTTTTCAATAATATCTGTGGTTTCACGCACACCTTGTTGAGCTGTAAAATTAGCAAGTGAATAAAAATAAACATTGTACTTATCTTTGTGAACAAACCATATTTGTTCTTTTCGAAACAACTTTTTGCAATCCATTAAACTAATGTCGTGAGCAGTAAATATCATTTGTGCCTTAGTATTTAATTCATTATTGAACATAGCTACTATGGCTCTTGTAAGTTTAAAATGAAGACTGCTGTCGAGTTCATCTATAATTAGAATTCGACCGTTTTCCAATGCTTCAATAACATAGCTTGCTAATGATACTATTTTTTTTGTTCCTGTGGAATCAAATAACATACTTGATACTGGAATACCTTTATATGTTGAAACTAAACGAAATTGATCTATAATACTGTCAGGTAAGTTTAGTGCATTTTCATCAGCTTTTCCTTCATTCTTTTTATGAATTTTTATTTTATCCATATCAACAAATTCAAAATTATCCATATATAAATCTGCGTTTTTAATAAATTCAACAATCTTGTTTTGAAGATTGTTTTTATTTTTCATTAGCTCAATAGTATGCTTGATAGGAATATTATTCATATTAACAATATCAATTTTATTTGCAAAGCTGATTAGTATTTTTTTCATTTCATCAAGATATTTAAATTTTGTTGTATCAATCTGATAAAAGAACAGACTATTATTTGATATAACGGGTAACATTGTATCTAAATTTTCATCTGCACAGTAATATTCTTTGTTTTTCACATCTTTTTTGAACCAACATTGTGTTTTTTCGTTGCCGTATTGGTCTTTTATTATTTCTGAGAAACATTCATATATATATTCTTCTTTATTTTCATCAAATTTAAAATCAAAAGAAAATTCTCTGTTAATTTCTAAGAAAGTAATGCCAAATTCACAGATTGAGTTGTCTGTAAATAAATTAGACATTATTTTTGATTTTCTGTTTAGCAGTGCATTTTTAATATCAGCTATACATTTAACAAAGCATGTTTTACCTGTATTATTTGAGCCATATATGGCGGCAGTTTTTAATATATTAAAATTGTTTTCTTTATGAACATTAGTGATAAATCTTTTATTACGCATATCTGCATTCATTGAAAATACAACTTCTTGATTGAAAATATAGCAGTTATTAATTCTTATTTCAACTATCATACTTATCCTCCTTAATTTGCAATCAAATTTTTGCATTTGTTTTATATTATTATAACTTACATTTATATTTTATGCAATATTCTTGCACAAAATATTTTAATTTCTTAACAAGTGTCCCACGGTGGGACACTTGTTAGTTATCAAAACGGTAAATCATCATCAATAGGCATATTTTCAAAATCGGGTTGTGAGGGCAAGGGCGGCTGTTCAGATGTAGTTGAAGAAGAGTCTTTATTATTATTTGCTTTTTGCACACGCTCACCGGTAAATGATACTGTATCTGCGACAATTTCGGTTACATAGCGTGTACTTCCGTCATTGGCCTGATATGTACGACTTTGTAGTTTGCCTTCAAGAGCAATCATATTGCCCTTTGCAAAATAGCGACATACAAATTCTGCTGTGTAGTTCCAACAGACAACATTGAAAAAATCAACTTTTCTTTCTTCACCGGATTTGTTGTAATTGCGTTCAACTGCGATACTAAAACTTGTTACGCTTTTTCCGGTAGTAGTTGATTTGAGTTCAGGGTTAGCAGTAAGCCTTCCCATGAGTACAATTCGATTTAACATATTTATGACTCCTTTTTTATTAATATATCAGTTAACTGTCCCACGGTGGGACACTTGTGGGCAAACAAGAGGTTGTTTATTTATTTTTTTCTCTGCTTTCGGGTGCTTAATTATAGGCGAGTAGCTGCACAGGTTATGTCTTTGCAAAAGTTATTTACAGTCAGTTTTAAATAGTGTAGGGGAGATCTGCCGGCGTAAGTTATGTTGCATTTTTGTGAGCAATCGTCTTGTTCTATTTTTTTCTCTGCTTTAGGGGCTTTTGCCGAGCTTGATAATTTTGCAAACTTTAGCTTTTACGCTGCTGCCGTTGAGTATATTTTCTTTTTAACCTGCAATTATTTATCGGTAGTTTTGCTTTTGAAGTAATCTTTTGAGAAACAGCTGCTTTTTACTAAGTTCAAGTGTCCCACCGTAGGACACTTGAGGAGGTAAGCAATAACTGTCCCACGGTGGGACACCAAAACAATATTTTGCCACGGAAAGCAGGGTAGTAAAATTTGCGGGATAAAGACTTAATATTGCAAGCAATATTAAGTTGGTCACAAATGTCGGCAGTGCCGACATTTTCGATAACATTAACTTTAATATCATCGACTAAGCCTTTAATATCACTTTTAGATTGCTGTTTTATTTTCATCAGATAAAAGCTGACTTTTTAGTAACATTGATTTTAATATTGCTAAAATTTCAAGACAAAAAGTTTACAAAATGCTGATAGCAGAAAAGAAAAAGCCTTGATTTTTGCGTAAATTCGATTTATTCCCCATAAGAGTGAAATTACATCAGCAGACAATAAAAAACGCTTACAAGTCAAATTTGGCTAAGTTAAACGCAAAGTTTGTAATGTTGTCAAAAAGTAACGCTTTGAGATAATTTGAACAATTACGGATTTCATATTCTTTGCTTGCTTCTTCATAATTCAAAAGTGTATCCGAAATCAAGTCACATAATGAATTAGCTTTTGCAATACCGTGCTTTGTAATGCAGTTGTTAATTGAATAAATAAGTGTACGCTGTGACACAGTAGTTTTATTATAGGTTTGAGATGTGTTGTTGGTTGCCATATCACAAAGTAAATCAACGGCTTTGCAGTATAATCTTGAATATATATCGTTCTCGTAAGCGACATAGCTTTGATATGCATTATAATCTGTCAATTCTTTAATCGATTCAATAATCTTGTCATTGTCAGTTGTAAAAGGTACAGTAAGGTTAATTCTGTCAATGATTAGATTATGATCTGATTTACTGTTATTTATGGTATTGTTATATATGGTATTGTTATAATGTCCGAAATTTTGGGACACGGTATTGTCCGAAGAATTAGGACACGGCAATGTCCTGCTTTTTAGGACACGGTTATTTTCATTGTCCTGTTTTTTAGGACATGGTGAGAGTGTAGATTTTATCGCATTTTTTACATTGTCCGAAAATTTAGGACACGGTTTATTACTTTCTTTTTCCTGTTTCTCTATAACTGTAGGATTAGTGTTAAGTATGTAGTTATTTACACAAAACTTACCGTTTTTACCCTTACGCTTAATTACGGATATATAGCCATAGGCTATAAGTTCATTTAGTGTATTGTAGTATGTCTGCTTGCTTATACCGAGAATTTCCATAGTATAATCTCTTGTAGGAAATACTGTGTTTGATGCTTGAGCAAGTGAATAGAATAAAGCAATCATACCACGAGCCTTAACGGATAAACGAGTATCACACATAATTAGTTTTGGCATATTTCCGTAGCCGTATGAATAAATATTATCAAGCGAAAGTGTATGATGTTCTGCAGAAGCAGACGGTGGACAACCTATAGCATTAGGATTACTGCATATGGTGTACACATTTTTATTTAGAAAGCCTTTAGCTTTTGAAATTGAAATATAACTCTTTTCGACAAGCCTGTTTAGATATTTGTAGTAGGTGTCTTTGTTCATATTTAGGTCACGAAGTATTGTGCTGCGTTTTGGATAAATTTTACCTGAACCTGCATAAGAAGCTAAGTAGGCATAAATAGCCTTGCTTTGTAAAGGCAGTTCTTTTTCAAGCATAACTTTTTGAGCAAGCATACCAAATCCCTGTGCATATACACCGTCAATTTCTACTGCGATTTCTATGTCTTTGTTATTTAATTTTTTCATTATAATTCCTCCGTATTTTGAAGCTGCTTGAAACGGACTTTTTTAATTGTTCAAGACCGTGTGAATTAAGCAATTAAAAAAGTCTGCTGCAAGAGCAACAGACTTAGTTTTAAATATATGTTTTTAGTACAGGCTTTTTTTCGTGAGTCTGTACCGGTTCTGCAGATGAGCCTACAGGTGGGGTATATGCCTTTGCTGTAGGATATTTACTTAGCAGAGCCGAAAATAATCTTGTGCGGTCGGCATAGCTTACCTCTCTTATAGTGCTTTTCTTTGCTTTATAGGGTTCTTCATTAAGCGACAGTCCCCAATCCTCGCTTTTGAGGAGTTTCATTTGTGCCGGGTGCATACCTGTTTTCATAAGTACCCAGTCACCTTTTTTCATTCTTTTAATTTGCCCCGGTGTCATTAAAGGCTTTTTTGTCATATTGTAAGTAACGGAATTTGCGTTGTTATTGTTTGAAAAGCTGTTTTGCTTTTGCGAAACAGAGCCTGACATTACCGTCTGATTATCAAGCATTTTTGAAAAAGTTTCTGCGTCAGGGGAAGTAGGTGCTATGTAACTGAACATTACATTCTGACAGCTTGATTTTATAACGCTTGCTGTATTCTGATCGTATTTTTGATCAAGCTGCGTTGTAGTTTGTAAAAATGGGCAGCAAATGATACCTCTTGATCTGCCTGCAGAAAACATCTGATCAACTCTCTCTATGGCTGTGTATGTGCCAAATTCATCAAGGTAGTAGTATACTCGATGTGGCAGCTTGTTGTTCTCAAAATGTTCAGAGGCACAAAGTAATTCGTTATAAGTTTGCCTTACAAGTAAGCTTACTAAAAAATTTTTAGTGCTTGATTTTTCATCAACAACAAAGAATATTGCTTGTTTGCCGTTAATAAAGTTTTCAATATCAAGATCGCTGTTAAAGCATATCATTTGTTCCATTTCTGTATCAATGAAGGAAAGCATACGGCTCATTGCTGTTGACATAACGCTTGCAGTAGTCTGAAAAGCACCGGAGGCTGTGGCAGACATAAACCATTTTGCTTTATGATTAGTCGGCAGCATTGTATATAATTCAGTCAGATAAGTTGTAGGCATTACTCCTTTTTTATTTACTGTTCGTGGGTCAATTTCAAGGAGCTGTTCAATTATTTTAAAAACTGATACTATGTGCTTTTCTTCAGGTTCACAAAGTTCGGATACAAGTAAGATAACGCCTGTAATAATGCCTTCTGCAGATTCGTAAAAGTATTGATTTTGTCCTGCACTTTTGAAACCGTCCATATGTACGATTGAGTTTGAAAGAACTTTTGCATATGTTTCAGCCCGTGCTTTGTCTGCAAGACTTTTTGTTGATTCATAGCGGTCATTGTATTTATTGACAAGATACATCAGATTGTAACTGTCACTGCGAGTAGGATTTCTTAAATCTATTACATAAGTTTTGTACCCGTAATATTTTTCCAAAACAGGTGCATATGTCTGATGAGCGTCACCTTTTGTATCTGTGACGAAAAAAGGATTACCAACGGCCGCTAAAAATTCAAGATTAGGATAGACGAAAGAAGATGTTTTACCGCCACCCGGAGCAGATACGGAGAGAGTATGATTATCAGATGTATCAATGTATGCAGATACTTTTTTACCGCTTTTTACTGCACCGAGTATAATGCCCTCAAGCTGTGGCCTGTTTTCGCCATTTCTCCACTTTTCGGGTTCATATGGTATAATAACAAGATTATTATTTAATTCTTGTTTGGTGGCCCATTTTTGGTCACCGAATTGGCCGTCACCGACAGGCTTGCTTTTAATAGAGTTTAAATTTTTGCCGCTTGATGATATAAAGTACGCAGCTATAAGTACAACTAATACGATTATTGAAAATATAATAATTCCGCTTGTTGAGCTACTTCCCATAATTTTGACTCCTTTGTTTTAAAATTTCGTTCCAATCTTTTAGCTTAGGGGTTATTATTTCAGTTTTATATTTGACCTGAAATAATTTTTGTGCTTTTTTAGCAAAGTCCTGTCCGTGATTTTTGCCGTCAGAACTGTTTATATCATTATCTGTACATATATAGATTTTCTTTATATGCGGGTAATCTTCAACACATTTTTTTAAAGCTTCTAAATTCAGTCCTCCTAAAGCTATGTAGTTGTATGTATTCCAGTTTTCGCCAAGCTGATACAAAGTAATAAAACTGAATAAGTCAATAAAAGCTTCAAAAACAAAAAGCACATCAGATAAACCAATGTGCTTAAAGCAGTATATTTTGTTACTTCCGGTAATCTCACCTTTAAAAGATTTAACAGTAAGCGTACCTTTTAATCCGGCATACCTGACTATTCCTTTTTTATCTTTGCCGAGAAATACAATGTTGTGGTTGCATTTATCTTCATATATAAGACCTTTTTTTACAAAGTATCTGACAACACTGTAATCAATACAGCGTGAATTGCACAGATAAGCATACAAGCGTTTGTTGTTTGTGTTTTTTTGAGGTAAAACTACTCTGTCTTTTTTATGGTAAATATCAGGTTCGTTTATAAAATCAACAGGCTTTGAATTGCTTGTAGCTTTGTAATTTCCGTCAAGCAAAGTTATTACTGCTTCTTGAAAACTAAAATCAAAAAATGTCATCAGAAAATTTACTGCAGTACCCGATTCGCCTGTAGAATGTCTGTACCAAATATGACCTCGTATTTTTACGCTGTCATGTGTTTCCCACATATATTCTGTACCGCTATGTAAAACTTTTTCTCCTATACTTTCAAGATATTCTTTAATATCTTTATGATGAGCCTGATACAACTCTTCATCTGTAAACGGAATAAATTTTGACATTTTTTAACCTCCTTAACAGTCATAGCTGATTGGATTGTCAGATACAGCGTGACCTAATTGTATTTTTTGTATTTTTTCATCTCTTAGCTGTTTTGAATCAGATGTGTATTTTTGCTTTGCGGCGGCAATTGTTTCTGTATTTATAATTTTGCCCATATGAGCGGCTATAGAGGCAAGATTAAGCACTGTTATTTGCTGTTGCGTGTTAGTTTCTTCAATTTTTTGCTGTGCTTTTATATTTCCGAGTTCAACAGCCTTTTTATACCACAAAAGAGCCTTTTCAATATCTCGTTCGATTCCCAATCCGTATTGATAAAAAGTACCTATTCGCAAAGCTAATTCTGAATCTGTTTGATTGTTATTAAACCGGATAAGATAAGCCGATAATGCTTTTCTAAAATAATTACTTGCAAGCTCATTGTTTTGTAATCCGTATTTTTCGGAGTGATAGATATAACCGAGCTGATAAGCTGCATTTGCATTTTCAAATTTTTCAGCTTCCGAAAACCAATATATAGCTTGATTAATGTTCATATCGGTTCCTAACCCTTTTAAATACATATCACCAAGACGATAAGCAATATAATCATTAGGATTTTGCTTGTAATCTGTTATATAAAGATTTAGAGCATTACTGTAGCATAGCTGAGCTTTTGCAATATCATAATGGGCATAACTTTCGTTTGAATGAATTTTAGCAAGATTGAACCAAGCGTTAGATATATTTCCTTGTGCTGCATATTGAAAATGTTTTATAGCATTTTCAATATCATTATTTTCAAATGCTATTTTACCTAACTGATAGGCAGCATTTGTATTGCCGAGTTTTTCAGCTTGTGAAAACCAATGTATAGCTTTATTTATGTCAATATCAGTACCTAAACCGTTAAAATACATTTTTCCGAGTCTATAGGCTGTAAAGTCATCAGGATTTTGGGTATAATCTGTTATGTAAAGATTTAAAGCATTACTGTAGCATAGCTGAGCTTTTGAAATATCATATAGTCCGTAACTTTCGTCTGAATATATTTTACCGAGTTTAAACCAAGCGTGAGGTATATTACCTTTTGCTGCTTCTTGAAAATTCTCAACAGCTTTTTCAATTTCTCCCTTTTGAAGAGAAATTTTACCGACTTGATAGTTTGCATAGGAGTTACCGAGTACAGCAGATATTTGATAATAACTGTATGCTTCTTCAATATTCTTTTCGACGCCTTCACCGTTTTCGTATAGCTTTGCAAGCGTGTATGCAGATGAAGCACTACCGTTTAATGTAGCCTTTTTTAGCCAAATTACAGCTTTTTGAATATCTTTCTCAACACCGTAGCCGTTTAGATACATCTTACCAAGTCTGCTTTCAGCTGTAACATTACTGTTTTCTTCTTCTGCTTTCTCATATTCCAAGCAGGCTCTTTTATAATTTTCGTTAGCCTTTTGTTCATCAATGATATTGTATTTTTCGGAAGAGTATATGTAACCAAGCTGATATGCTGCATTTTGATTATCTTGTTTAGCTGCTTTATTGAGCCACTCAATTGCAGAATTAACGTTAATATCTGTGCCTTTTCCTGCAAGATACATATTTGCTATACGCATTTCTGTAAAAGCATTTTGTATATCGTTTTCTTCTTGTTCTATCATACCCTCCAATGCTTTTTTATATAAGCCGTTAATATAATCTTTTGAAACATTATTAAAATCATCGGCATAATCCTCATACAGCTTTGCAAGGTCATAATTTGCAAGCACAACTGTTTTAGTTGCTTTTGAAAAATAATGCTCTGCCTGCTGTATATCAATATTTACACCCTCACCGGACAAACACATTTTACCAAGTCTGTATGACGCATATTTATCACCTTTTCTATCTGCTTTTAAGTAATAGTCAAATGCTTTTTCATAATCTTGAGTAAAACCAAGGCCATAATAAAATTGATTGCCAAGGTAGTAGTAAGCATGCGAATAACTGTTTTTTGCAGCAAGACTAAAAACATTACTTGAGCAGCGATAATCTTGTTCAACACCTTCACCTTTAAGGTACATTCGGCCTAACAGATATTCAATATATGCTTCATAAGAATCAACTTCACTGTAATAATGCAAATTGTCAGAATCGTTTTCGAGTTCATAAAAGTAATTTCTGTTTTTTAACCCATCTCTGAATTGAATAAAAGCTGTTTTGCAATAGTAGTTGCCAAGTTCTTTATTGATTTCTGTAGCTTTAGTACCGTATAAATACATTTGTCCGAGTTTATATGCAGACATACTGTCACCGTAACTGTCCGCAGCAATACCGTACCACATTTGAGCTGCATTATAATCTTTTTCCGTACCTTTTCCGTAGTAATAACAATCCGCAAGTTTTCTGCAAGATTGTGCAGTTCTGGTTTGCAAATCACTTGAATTTTGATACGCTTTTTTAAAATCTATAACTTCCTTTCCTTCATTTCCAAGTATAAATGAGGGAATTTTTTGTAACTCTGTATATTCGTATTCTTCCGGCTTTGTATCATCAATAAAACCGTTATCATCATCTGCTGATTGCGGTTCTGTTTCTGCAGGAGCTGTAATATTCGGTGGGGGAGAAATCGTAATATCATCAGTTGCAGTTATAAATGTTCCGCTTTGATTCATAGATTTTGCACATTCTAAGATATAATTCTTGATAGGTGTAAATTTATCAATTTTGGAAATGTCAGGCTTTACAAATTCTTTTTTTGAATAGTATTTACTCAAACTGTAGCTTTCATCACACCACTTATCATAAAGATTTGACAGTTGGTTGTTATTGCTTACAAGTGTGGTTAGAATATCATCTACAAGTTTTTTCTTGTCAGGTGAAGAAAAGCCGTAAGTATTTCTTCCTTTGCTGAAATCTTTGCTTGAAAGGGTCAACATTTGATTAACTAAGTATTTTAAAGTTTCATCGGAAATATATTTATTAGGTTCGGAAAGCAGATTATTTAGTGAATTTTTACTCTGACTGATTAGCTCGTTTAGGTATTTGTCTTTATTAATATATATTTCCTGTCGTTCATCTTTGAAAATTTCATTAACAAACTCTGATTTTAAATTCTTAATATTTTTCTTAGACAAAAAGCCTTCTTTTGGGTCTGTTGAGTAAACGAATAAGTGTACATGCGGGTGATGACCTGTATTGTGCATACCAGCATACCATTGCAGATTATTAATGTTTATACCGTGAGCTTCTGCGATAAGATCAACTTTAGACATTATTAAATCCTTCCATGGCTTTTGACAGTCATAACCGAGCCTGTCAGCGTCCTCTCGTCTGAGCGAGAGAATGTCAGTCCATATGTTTCCGTTGTGAGTTGATACTTCTTCTGCAACTCTGTCAAGATCTACATCAGGGTATGATGAAAATAAACCGTGCTCACCGACTTTAAAAGCACCCGGTCTTTTGGCTGTATATTCTATCAAATTTCCTGCTTCGTTAAAAAGCAACTCTTCTGCAAGTATGGAAATAAGAGCGGAGGCATTTGACATAGTCGGATTATTAATATAATCGGTGTATTCCAACGGTTTATCCTCATCATCTTTATAATTTAATTGTTCAAGAAATTCTTTAATAGTTTCTTTTTGTTTCTTTGTTGCAGGTCGATTTTTAACATCATAAAACTGTGCCAATCTGATAGCTTCATTTACTATGTTTTGTTCCGATAGATTTAATGAAGTATTTTCAGAAAGCTTATTTGCCAAATGCAGCATTAAACTTGAAGCATTCGCTCTTGTAGGATTAGTTTCATAAGCTTTGTATTCTTCACACTCTGCACTAAGACCTTTTTCTGTACAGAGATTAAGTAAATCTTTAACAGATACTTTTTGCTTAAAAGTAATCGGTAAATCATCTGCCATATCAATGTTTTTGTCAACGGTTTCCCTTGTACCGCAATACCGTACAAGATTTGCTGCATGCTCACCACTTAAGGCGTGATCGCTTAGCTTTTCTCCGGGTTTGGCTATATGAAAGTAACGGGAGTTTAAAATAAACCTTGTGCCAACCATAGCAGCCTCCGTTATGTTTGAGCTTCATATGCTGATATAATGCCTTTGCTTGCCTTAACATCTTCTACAGCTTTTCTACGCATTTTATCATATGAGTCTTTGTCAAGTTCCATCATACTTGCAACTATACGAGTAAGCACATTAATTTCAACAGCTTCTTTGAATTGCAGTTTTGAGGTTCTGTTTGAAGCATTGTTTATCATACCTTCAATTTTTTGTCCTACAATAGAGCATAGATAATCTTGCGTAATTTCAGATGTTTTATAGCCAAAGTAAAAATCAACAGCTGATTCAATTATCTTATTTCTGCTTGTTTTGCCGTCATCAAGTTTCTTTAAGCTCTCAATTTTATTTATCGTTGATAAAGGCAATTGAACGCTTATCTGCTGTTTGTTTACTGATTGCATACGCTATTCTCCTTTAAAACTTCATTACGCTTATTAATTAAAAGTGTAAGGTATTCATCTGAACAAAGATAGTTATAATACTGCTCAATTGCTATTTGCATTACAAATCCTCTTGAAATATAAAGCTCTCTTTTAAGAAACATCAGCATTCTATAACTCTTTTTGGTAATATAAAGACTTTTTTGCTTTTTAGGAATTATATCAAATTTTTCTCTTTCTTCTCGAAAAATACTTTTTATTTTTTCGGGATCTTCAAGATATTTTTGGTATAAATATTCGACAGAAGCGTTATAAACGAAAGAAAGAGTGTTTGAATTAAGAATATTTTTGGCTTTAACAGCAGTTTCGTCTATTACTTTTGATGTAAGATAAAAGCAAGAACCTAATAATTTATCATCAGGTATATTATCATTGGTTAAAGTTAATTTGTTAAAAAATCTATCTGACTGTATCATAAAATCACCTCTTAAAAGATTTTCTCGACTGAACGAATTTTACATATATTATCGTAATATCCCATATTGAAATTGTATGTTACATTTGAGTTTGAAACTTCATCGTTGTATATGATTGTCTGACTGCAAATAGCCATAACATTAAATGAACCGTTATCCTCATAGTCAGAAACATACAATTGTACCAAGCCTGTAGCTTGCTCATAATTATCATCGTATGTGCTGTGACCTATTGTTGTTTGTAATTGATTATAATAATCATCTGATAAGTAATCTTTGAGCTGAGAAATATTATTACTTTGTGAACCGGAGTAGGAGAGGTAAAGCTGACAATATTTATCAATGACATTTTTGACTTCAATATTAAACAGTCTGTCATATTTGAGCTTTTCACTTTCCAATTCTTCAAACCTTTGCTTCAAATTTTCTGTGTTCATAGTTGTGGTTTCAACTGTAACAGGAGCAGTAGTCGATTCTGTTTTATTAGTATCATCTTTCAAACCACACCCTGTTACAATAACTGTTATTGCAGAAATAACGAACGTTGCTATAATAAATTTCTTTTTCATTTTTCTTCCTTTCATATACCAAAGTAGCAACAAGTGTCCCACCGTGGGACACTTGTTAGCTGAAATCCGTGTCAGATAAGCCTTTTAGGTAGTCATATGTCCACTTTCGTCTTGTTTCATAGCTGTAGTTGCTGTCACTCCAAGCCCTTTTAGAAGAATAAACAGAATCAAGAGTTGCGTTAGATACACCGTATAAAACACCATTATGACCGTTGCCGTAAACATTTTTATCAAATGAACCTGTGCCAAATTGATTTAATATATCTGCACAGTAAACGATAGCTCGCTTATCATTGATATTTTTTTCCTGACAAATTGCGATATATTCTTCCGCATTTTCTGTTGATGTTTGATTTTGTGCTTCTATGCCTGCATTCGTAAGCAGCATTGCTTTAATACATGAGCAAGTATAGCTGTCAGGGACATAACTTGACCAATCGCTTCCGCTTGTTATAGCGGCAATAACTTTCCTACCGGTATTTGAGTAAGATAAAGCTACTCGGCTAATTTCTGCATTGCTTATACTGTATGCTTTACGCAAGAGTGATAATGCGTTATTACCGTGCCAACCGTATGCACCTACTGACAGAGCACCGTTATCATTAGCTATAACAGAACCGAAATCACTGTTATCAAGTTCGCTGTAAAATACACCTACTTCATTGTGAGTAATAACATTTCTTGTTACATTTGCAAGACCTTTTTCAATTGCTGAACCAACCGCTCCATAGCAAGCTATGCTGTCATCGTTTAATTGTAATATGTATTTATTTACATAACTTACAGTTGCCCAGTTGGAGGTTTGGCCATTGTACTCATTGCCGGCAATTACTGTAACAGAATTATCTTTTACTTCAACAACTATGCCTATATGATCTACATTACCGGTTGCTTTATAATGGCTTCTGCCACCGTAATCGAAGAAAATTAAGTTGCCGACTTGCGGTGTATAGTTATCGGCACTTTTTAATTTTCCAAGCTCTTTTAGGTTGTTTGTCCACATAATAGTTCCCGGTGCAAAGCCAAAATCTTTGGTTTCATAGCCGGATTCCTGAATACAGTAACCGACAAAATAACAGCACCAATCTGTTACAGAAGATTTAAAATATGAGCAATAGCGTTCACCTTGACAGGATAAATTTTGACTGTCGGGTGTGTGAGTTTGCCAAAAGCTGTACTCTTCTTTTGCTTTTTCTGCAATCGGTGCTGCATTTTGTTGTGTAGATTCATATGTAAACATCAACAGAAGTAAAACGGCGGCTATAACACCTATGACTATTCCTATAATTGTATTTCTTGCTTTCTTGTTATTAATGATAAGTAAAAAATACTTAACTGCTGTAGTCATTTATTTACCACCTGCTGTGCCGAATAACTCTTTTTTGTATTCCGGTGCAATAATTTGTAAGTAGTAGCGTTCATTACCGCAGCAGTACAGACAATGACCTCTTTTACTTATTTGTATAAGCTCCCATTCTTCATCAAGCATATTAGTTATAGCTTTGTACTCCTTAATATTGACAGTGCCGGGATAGAAGAGAAAACGGTGAGTAGGTATTGAGAAGAACGGCTTTGTATATTCAACAACCCCCGGAATCATTAAATCCTCAATATTTTGTGAAGCGATAACAAGGTTACTGTTTTTCTTTCTGCCACGCTTAACAAATGATCGCAGATACATAATTACAATTAAACTTTTAATTACCTCGTGCAGCTCGTCAACGATTACAACCGTATTACCTTCTGTCAAAAATTTATTATTCATAAACGAAAGAATATTGAAATACATTGCATTTTTTAAGTTTTCGTTTGTGTTTAATAAATTCTTTACATCAAAATTTATGTGGTCTGCATTCGGAATGTTTGTATAACCGTTAAAGAATGTAGAGTCCGTACCGATACATATTGAACGAATACAAAGTGCAAGATTACGGAGAGTATCTTTTGTAAAAAGCATTTCTTTTCCGTTAATTTTTGAAACTTCATCATAAATATTAAGCTGCCTTTCAACTTCCTTGAACAAATCTGAAAGTATAGGATAATCAACATTTGTAAGCTTGTTCAAATCGGTACGGTCTGTAATATGAAATTTTTTGTACAGTTCTTCAAGCATTATTTCAAGAGTATCAAGTTCAGCTGTTGTAATAGCAGGATTATATGTTTTAAAGAAATCTTTGAGAAATGCTATATGTTGAGAAATAATTGTTTTATGCTTAAACGCAACAGGTTCATCATCAGTATAGCTGTCATCAAGAGGATCGTTCAAAAGGCGAGGCTGCATTACATTTATAAAATACTTGCCTGACAGCATATCAATGTTTGTACCGCCGAGTCCGTTAGTTACATCTATACATTCTTTGTCAGAATCCATACTGTAAACTTTTTTCTGCTGTTGTCGGAAAAGACATATAAGCAATTTTATAAGGAATGACTTACCTTCACCGGAGTTACCGAAAATTGCTATATGACCGTTGGTTTTATCGGTATCTCTATGGTCAATATCGGCAAGAATATTTCCACCGTGTACGGCTCGACCAAAGAACAATCCTTTAGGATCTGTTTTGCCGGAGTAGCTGAAGGGGAAGAGGTTAGCCACTGAACTTGCAGGTAATACTCTTGCAAATTCTTTATCAAACATATCAAGTCCAAAAGGAGCTACCGAAGCAAAACCGTCACGCTGCTGCATATACAATTCATCGTATTTTACATGATTTTTATTGAGCGTTGAACATACTTTTATTTGCATATCTCTTAGTTCATTAAGAGAATTAGCTATTACTTCTACATAAACAGAGCAATGTATAAACTCTTCTTTTGTTCGGTGCGATTCTTTGAGTATTTTTTCTATGTCTAAAATATTTTCCTTGCTGTCTATTGACTTAGACATAGTTTTTGCCTCTGCAATATCGCCCATATTTTTTCGTTCTGCTTTTTCAAAGATTTTTTCTTGCTCTGACGGTGTAACTCTTTCATTATATATATGTAATGTTACACCGCCCATTTCACCGATTTCAGACAGTATTGCAGTTTGTTCTGTTTCGGTTTTATATCTTCTGATAGCAAAAACTTTTCTGTATGTATTACCTACTATGTAATATCGCCTGTGCTTAAAGTCCATAATTGACGGTGCAATTATATCCACAAAATTGTTAAGGCTTTCATTTTTAGATAATCCGTATTGTTCGCCGTCATAATCAGGCAACTCTTCATCGTATGATGTATGCTCAAGATAAATCGACAACATCTTTTTAATATCTTTTTTCTCTGCAAGCTGTACATTGAAATTTTGCTCGGCACATAGCTGCAATGCGTGATTTACAAGCTGTCTGCTGTCCTGCTGAGAAGTTCTTAAAATAATAAAAAATGATCTGCTTGTTGACATAGCAGATTTTATATTATTCATATATTCAATGTCTTTGATGTCAAGAGCTGCAATAGCTGCGTTATTTTCTTTGCTTTTCAGATTTTCGAGATGTCTTATGTTATTTTCATAGTTTTGTGAATTATTAAGACACAAAATTTCAGATTTAGGCAGTTCAGAAATGATATTTGTAAGTGAGTCAATAATACCAAGTCTTATGGGCTTTGAGAGAACAGTAATATTTTTGGGCTTAACTTCAAGAAAATATTTTTCCTCATTGCGTGTAGTAAGAATATGATCTTCTTTAATCTCAGCTATTTCAAAGAAATTCTGCACTCTTGTATTATTGTTCTTAATTGCTTTGTTAAGTTTGCGATCTTTTTTTGACAAGTTTATCGCCTCCATTTCAAAATAAGTACATCAGTAAACAAGAACCTTATGAACAGCACAAATAATCTGATTACTGAATAATCTACAAAGCGGGCAGACAAAAATGCGTATGCAGGCAGAAAAGCTATAAAAAACCAAATATGCAATGACAAAAACATTATTATTGAAAAAGCAAATATACTTACCATTACAAATAAATCTGTTATAGTCCAGTATTTATATAGCTTTACTGCCGTAAGATTATCGGGATAGTAAAATTTTCTCATTTTTAGCCTCCTTTTAGTGAGCAAAAGATTAGTGAGCAAAAGAGCGGATTATTGATGTAATACCGCTTGTAGCAAAAATAGCTTGAGATACATTAGCTTTTACGCTTGTATCAAGTCCGAATTGCTGTAAAATTCTCGGAGCTTCTGCCGCAGCAAGCATAACACCTGTGGCTAAAATCAAATCCCATACATCTGCACCGTCTTGAGTACAATATACAACCGCACCTAAAACGATTAGTATATTTGATATAAAAGATGTTGCACAAATGCCGATTACTTGTTTGCACCACCCTGAAAACGAATCTAAATATCCTCGTGGTACATTGAATAAGTGCAAAGAACCGACAAACATTTGAATTATTAAAATTCCGCCTCGTTTTATATTTGCAAGGAATACTTTAATTACACAAACAAATGTAATCAGCATAAATATAGCGAATCCCCACCCAGAAAAGAAATTTGCTGAACTTGTACTGTTATCTGAATTTATTTGGACGATAAAATTTATAGTAATATCATCTGTAAATGCCTGACAAATAATGTTACAAATATGATTTGTAAAAATCAGCAAGGATACAGGCAGGGTAGTTATTAGTAATGAAGCTAACAGACCTTTGAAAATATTAAGCAGGAGATTAATAGGAGAAACTCGTTCTCCCTCACCGACTGAAACAGCAAAGTCAAATACTGCAAAAGCTATACCGGACACTAAAAGCAATCCGGCAAAGCTTTCTATAAAAAACAAAAAATTTGTAACCATACTATTATCAAAAAGGCTTGTTGTATAATTATTATTTTGATTGATTATGTCGGTTGACCAACTTGCAAGACCAATAGACATAAACTGAGCAATTGTATAGTGTAAGTCTTTTGTTAAATCCATACAAAATATATCAGCAAGGATTAAAAGTAAAGAATCTATCATATGCTGCTCCTTTTAGCTTAAACCAAACCAACCAAAGAAGCCTGCTCCGGCAACCACGCCACAAACAATAGTAGCACCAAATGCCATTCCGATTCCTGCCCATGGAATTTCAGTTCCCTGATTACGATGGCTGAGCAATCCTTTAACAAGTTTTGCAACTGCGACTGTTAATGCTACAAGTGTCAAAAATCCAAAAATGACTGCGACTACATCTTTAAATTGTACTTTTACTTCATTAATTGCTTTATTAATGCCGCCCGAAATATCAACACCGGCGTTGTTATCGGCAGCATAAGCATTAATTGCTGTTATAGATGAAATCAGTGCTGATGTGATTGAAAATGATAACACTTTGTTTTTGATTTTTTTAAGATTCATAAAAATTACCTCCGTTAATTAACTGTTACATAGCAGGTATATGACCTACCGTTATATGTTGCTGTTACTGTTGTTGACCCTTTTTTCAATGCTTTAAAGCTGCATTGATTTCCACCACCTCCATAATTTTGAAGAATATACGAGTTACCGACTGACCATGAAACTCCGTTATCTGCTCCGATTAAGTTAAGAAACAAAACATCATCTGTATGTATAGAAACTGACGAATAAGACAAATATATATTATCTTTAGTTGTTTCTTGCGGTTTTACAGTAGGTTTTGAAGTTGGCTTCTCAACTTTTTTAGTTGTTTGAGGCTCTTGAACCTTTGTCGGTTCAGGTTTTGGTGTTTCAGATTGCTGTGGTCGGTAATAGTTGTTATTGCTTTGTGATGAATTATGAGAACTGTTGTTTATGCTGTTTTCGTTAGGTTCTTGTGATTGCTCGTGCTCTGAATCTTCAGATTTACTTTCACTTTTTGATTGTGATTCTGAACTTTCGGAGCGTTCACTATTAACGCTTTGAGAAGATTGTTGTGTTGCTAATTCACCGCTGTTTTGCCACTTAGAAATACTTTGTGTTGTTTCTGCGGCATTAGTGAATTTTATAACTGAACTTGAATAAGAATCTGTAGTATTTACTTCTTCTTTCTCTGTTTTGCCATTAACCACAAGACTTACGATTATAACAACTGCAATCATTACTACAATAATTCCTGCACATACAATAACGAATACAGGGTTGATTTTTCGCTTGATGATCTATACCTCCTTTTTTATTTGTTATATATTAAAAGCAGTGCATATTTTAATACACTGCTCCTAAATATCGAAATCAATTTAAGTTATATATGTAGTTTAAATCAACATCACCTCTTATACCGTCAACCTTGCCGTTCCAACTGTACTGATGAATGTCAACAAATGCCGGAAGCTCATTGTACGAATTATTTGGTGCTGCCATCCAAATTAAATATTTACTTGCAAGCTCATCGGGATAAGCACTGTCAACAAGCATTGATTTTGCCGAATACAAACCCGACTCGAAGCCGTTGCTTTTTATGCCGTCACAAAATGTTGAAATTATATCAGTTAGTGTTCTGCGTGGCAAAACAGCTTGTCTGTATTCTTCTACATCAAGAAAAACCGGCAAGTCAAACTCTTTACCTTGAATGGTTTTCATACAATTTCTTACTTCTGCTTTAGCTGCGTCAACCGATGTAGCGTAGCTGTACCAATACGCACCTACACTTAAGCCAGCGGCTTTTGCTTGCTTATAATATTTCTGAAATTCATTGTCCTCTTGGTTCGGGTCTTTTCCGTAGCCTGCACGAATAATAACGCAAGTGACACCTGCTTTTCTTACTTTGTTAAAATTTATATCACCGTTCCATTCTGAAATATCAATACATTTTGCTTTATCAACATTGAACTTAACTGATACGGACTTAGAACATTGTTGGGCGGTAATGGTAGCGGTGCCGACCTTATTAACTTTCACTTTTACCATATTTTTATCAGACGAAACAATCTTTGCAACCGAACTGTCTGATGATGAGTATGTAATGTCGCTTATAGCGTTATTGGTTGTTATTGAAAATGTAACTGTATCACTGACATTTTTCTTATACTCATTTGTTGTCACAGATAGTTTTGTGTTTGCCTCAATGGTTTTAATATCGTTGTTTGAAATTTCTATTTGTAAAGTTGAAATATCATTTACATCAATTCTGCCGTCATTGTTTAAATCATAGTCTGTATTATCGTTGAAATTAGATATTACATTCTGCAAGAATGTAACATCGTTTACATTCACAGTGTTGTCGTTGTTGACATCAAAGCCGGCAGCAAATACAGATGTGCTGTAACAGATGACCGACAATATTGCTGTTGCTGTAATCAGCAATTTCTTGAATAGCTTATTCATTTTCCGTACCTCTTTCTTTTCTCTAACTTAATCGTCAGTAAAAAATATTATAATTGCGGTTATGAACCATAAACCTACATAAATCAGTGTAGGTGACAACACATACCACCAGCTCCAATTCATTACATTAAGCAGCTTTAAATCAATAAATACAATTTGCACTAATGCCGAAATCACTGCCATATAGACAATTTTTGAAGATAAATTATTGTTCATTTTTTCACTCCCGATCGTTTATTTGTATTAATTTGGGGTTTGAAGGTCATAGTCAATATTGTCGGTAAATCCTGATATTTCGTTCTGTAAATAAGTAACATCGTTTACATTAACGCTATTATCATTATTCATATCAAAGCCAGTAGCAAATGACGAGGTGCTGTAACAGATGATAGGTATAGCTGCTAAAGATGTAATTAGCAGTTTTTTAATTAATTGATTCATTGGCTTTGACTTCTTATTCCTGTTGATGAATTTTATACTAAAATAATGAAGAGTTCCGGAAAATTGCTAGTTCTAAGGATAGCAAAGTGTTCGATTTTTGTGTCCTTATACTCTTTCCAGTATGATTTTTTTTAAATCGCCATAATAATAAAAATCAAACTTGTCACACAAGCAGGGTACTGTAAGCAAAAAGTCTGTGTTAGATATTTTATTAAGTAATTCTTGTAATTTCATGTTCAATATTTCTTTCTGTATTTTTTGTTTTATTTAATTTTCTGAAAAGACATATGGCCCCTAATTACTACAAATACTGTCACAAGAATTATTGTGACAGTACAAAACTGATCAAAACATGTTGTTAAAGCGAATTGAATTTTATTATAATCATTGTAAAAAAATTGACAATTATAGCAAAAAGTTATAATATTGTTATGAGGTGATAATTTATGAATAATAAGTTTTTAGGTGCTTATTGTCAATATTTAAATGATTATTTGTCAATTGATGAAATTGTTGAAATAGAAAAAAAGGATAAAGATTTTTTTCAACAAAATATAAGTCACAATTTATATTGTCCCGAATGTAAACTTGCTCCACTTTCCATTGTTCATGGTGATTCCGAATATTTAAGAGCTTATGCTAAAAGTGTGCATGGAGAAGATTGTTCACTTATGCAAAATATTGTTTCAAATGCGGCTTTTATTAAAATTATTGAATCAGATAGTAATAATGAATTTTTAAGTAAAAAACTCAATGATTTTGCAGATTATATTTTTTTACCAAAGAAAAATAATCAAGTTTTGACACCATTGACTATTGAACATGGAATTGATGAAAATGCTCAGACCGATACAACAGCTAACAAAAAGACTAAAAATTCAAAATATATACCTCGACAAAATATCTCAAATGGAATATTTGTTGAAGATATTGGTGTTTATAAGTTCTTCTATGGTGAACTATATTTAATGTGGTATAAAAACAAAAATAATGATAATGTAAAAAAATTGTTAGCATTTCCTTTACACCACAATAAAAAAAGCGTCTTTTCTATAACAATGTCATCTCGTGTGAGTGATTATGTTAAGAATGACTTGCCTATTCAATTTAATAAATTGCAACGAGTAAAAGTTGTTTTCCTTTCAGTACTTAACAAGTATAATAATTATTACAATTTTCATATTAAACATTCAGCTCATTTTATTGTAAAGTCTTAACTAATATACAAATCCATTTTGAAAAAGCAAATGCAACTTTGTCATTGTGAGTCCAAGTTTCGTGCTTGAAAATTGTTTTTTCAAGTTCGTCAGCACGCATAATTTTATAATACAAAACTTCTAAATCCAGTTGTTTTTCGATTAGCTCCTTATGATTTTCTATTGAATCAATATAATCAATATCGAAACTTTTTGCCTTTTCAAAATCATCTTTTGGAAAAAACACTGCAAAACTTTCAAATCCTGTTTTGTCGTAATCATAAAAATCGTATTTATTTAGTAGTTCTTTGACTGTCATTTTATTTAGTCATTCCTTTCATTTATATACTTGCTAATTACCACAATTAAATCTCTGTATGAAATTTATCACAGTCGCCGGAAGCAATAAACAGTGCATACACTATAAATGTATCTGCTATTGCTAAAAAACTCATTACATCGAAAAATAAAGCCATTATGCACACCTCACTTTAAATGCTTGTTTAGCTTCACTTTCGCTGAAAAAAGCATTTTTACCAACAGTCCAAAATTCATCGCCTGATGTTTTGCACCTTACGCTCATACCGTTTTCTTCTATAAGAATTGCGGTAACGGTATCACTGCACATCAGCATTTCTCCGTCACCTAAGTCATCAATCAAGAAAACTTTTTTACCTATCATATTTTCTACCATATCAGTACCTCCGTTTATCATAACTGGAACTTTTGAGATTGTTTTCTGTTTTTTAATTTCCTTTTGCTCTTTTTCCCTTCCGCAACATTTAAAAGCATTGTAGATAAAAAAGATATATAATATAATTAATGAAAGTAATAAATAAAAAAGATAATTATGTATAGTATCAAAAAATTCTGTATTGGAAGGTAAGAAGAGTATAGGTGTGATATTAATATTCATTTTGTTATACCTTATAATTTTTTATAATATATTGTTTAATTCGGTTATATATTTGAATATAGGTCACTTGTTTGACTTGAAGAAATGTAATTTGTATCGATTTTTCTTTTTGACATCATTGATAAAATTTCATTTCTTTTGTTATAAATTAATTCTTCTTTTTGGCTTAATGGCAAAGAATTTTCAACAGGACTCGGTTTAATATATTCATCTATAATAATTCTATCTATGATAGTAACCAATGTATCTGCTATATCTTCATCACAAGTGAGATTTTGCAAAAATTCAGATATATTGCCTTTTAAATCAATTTTTAACTTTAACAAAAAATCAGTCCTTTCAGAATTGAATTAACAGATTATTTTTGCTTTAGTAACCTGCGTATCCATTTAATTTTTGCAATAGTCCATTCTTTAATCGCCTTAAAGGGATAGAAAGGTGATCCACGAAATACATAAATAACAAACATAAGAAAACAGAGCAATGCAGAGAAATAAACCAAATCCCACCAAGTATAAACACGATTACTTTTATCGCTAATCACCTCATCAGCTGTTGCAGTATCAGTAATCGTATCTTCAACCCTTTCGCCACGCACACACAATCTGTGCGTATTAATTGAGTACGGATAGCAAGTGACCAATGTCACATAGTCTTTGCCGTTCTCAATTTCAAGTTTACTTGAATCATCAGGGTCAACTATATTAATCTCACACACCTTGTATGTGAGTGTTTTATTCAGTACATTTATTTTAAAGGTATCTCCGATTTGCAGTTTGTCCAGCTCATCAAAGAATACCTGTTCAGGATAACCGGAGTGAGCGGATATAACAGCGTGTGTGCTTGCACCGCCAATGGGCAAGGAAGTGTTTGCCAAATGTACGCAGCCGTTTTTGAGTTTTTCTTCTCTGTTGGTGCTGTCGTGATACACCGGTAAGTCAACATTTATCTTTGGAATTTCGATAGTACACATTATATCGTCATAGTTGAGAATGTTCTCATACTCTGACATTGCTGCATTGTATTCGTCTTTTTCTTCATCGTTTAATGCACTCTTTGCAAGCAATTCGTTAAAATTTTGAGCCTTAGCAAGCTCGTTGTCGATTTCATCATCAGACATTGTTTGAGTGCTTTCACTGTAGTTTTTTATAACTGTTTCATTGCTTTTACTGTTGATGTAATCGGCAATGTTGGGATATACTATAAAGCCTATTCCGACCGCAGCAAGAACGCAGAGGGATATAAAAAATATTTTAGTTTTCATAATTTTTTGTGAGCAAGGGCCACCGATAAATCGGCAGCCCTTTTGTTATAGTTTAATTATTTAGCTGTCTTAGCCGATTTCTTCTTGATGAGGTATGCAAGTACCAACGCAAGAGAAATGCCTACACAAGCCACACCAGCCATTCTGATGAAGCCTACATATCCGCCTGTCTTAGGGAAGAATACGATTGTATCAGTTACGGTAATTTCAACTGCGCCGTTTGTCGGAGCATTCTGTACCCAAGTGCCTTTAGTGAACACTGAATTGTACTGAACAGGGATTTCAACTTCAATTACCTTGCCGTAAACATTGTAACCGGCAGGAGCAACAGTTTCTACAATGTAATATGTTCCGCTCTGTAATTTTATTTCCTCATTTGCTGAATTTTTAAAAATTACATTACCGTTGCTATCTGATGTACCCGTTCCAATAACATTGGTATGAGCTTTATCGTTATACAGGTCAAAGGTTGCACCTGCAAGCGGATTGCCTGCTTCGTTAAGTTTGAGTACCTTAAGTCCATATGTGTAAACATATACCTTATTGCCCGGAACGCTGTCAACACCTGAATCATTACCGTATTCAAGTTTTACATCTTCATTCGGGTTGCCTGCTGTACCGACTACAGCGTATTTGTTGACTGTTGTAGAATATGTTACAATAACAAATTTTGCGTTGCTTGTATAAAAATCTGACTTTGCAAGATACTCGGAAGTAAGAGCGACATTAAACTTTGTGTTTTTGCCCTCACCATCGCTTGTTACATTCACCTTGTAATCTGTGCCTTTAGTAAGGTCAGCTACTTTAGCACCTTTAGCGTCAACAAGTGTAACCTTGAATGAGCTTTTGTTAAGTGTAAGACCGGCTGACATATCATCATATACAGCATATGTTGTGAGCTTAATGTCATTTGAGCCTGCTACTGTATTCTTAAGTTTAAAGTTTACAGTGTCACCAAGTGATACATCTGTATAGTTAGTATTGTTCTTTGTGCTGTTGGTAATTGACTTTTCTGTTGATGGTGTGCTGTCAGCTACTTTGCTTGCAAGATTGATTTCAGCGTAGCTGTATACCCACTCACCGTTATTGTAATATGGGAGAGCAAGAACAGAGTTTGTGATACTTGTAACACCGGCAGGGTACTTAACACACTTGATATAATAAATACCCTGTGCAAGGCTTGAAAAGCTCTGTGTTGTGTTTGTTGCCGATGAAGTAAATGTACCCTGTGATACTGCTGTGCTTAAATCAGCGTTATCGAGTGCGTCAAGAGCAGCCTTTGAATCGCCTGCAAGAATTTCAGCACTTACAGAAGAAATAAGCGATGTGTATTCTGTTTTGAACGGAGTAGCTGTTGTGCTCTTGAGGTCCGCAACTCTGAAAAGTTCAAAAGTATAGCCCGGTTTAGTGCATTTCACACTGATATTTACCTTTTGATTTGTCTTAAGTGCAGTAGCCGCACTTGCTGTTGGGATCGCCGCAAAGAGTAATGTCAACATCATTACTACTGCGAGCAGTTTGCCTGTGAATGATTTTCTAATTGATTTTCTCATAAGAAAACCCCTCCTTAAAAAATTTTTGCGGACAATTTGTCCGTTGTATGGAAAAAGCCCAACAGATTTACTGTTGAGCCTTTTTGCCGATGCTTTTTTTCTTTTTTCTTATACCTAAACCAATAGCACCTACTAATATTGTAAACGCTAATACAGCGGCGCCGATTTCAATGTAAATCGGTCTGTTGTTGCCTGTTCCGCCGGTTTCAGGAATGAAGACGCTGTTATTCTTAACCGTAAGCTGTATATCAAGTGTATCTAAGCTGTCGGGCGAAATGGTAAAGTTAATCTTGCCTGCATACGGCATATTACCTTTGCTGTCTGTTTCAATGAAGTAATAATCACCGGGCAAGAGGTTATTTACAATAATTCTGCCGTCGCTGTCGGTAACGAGCTTTGTTACCGTATCAGCCGTCTTGCTGTCGGCAGCTTCGTACATAATACTGCTGTTTTTATTTATAACATTAACAATGCCTGTTTTTGTGTTGTAGAGTTCAAACTCAATACCCTCAAGCGGATTGCCGTTGCCGTCTGTTTTTAAAAGCTCTACACTGCCACGCTTGAGCAGGTTTTTCATCGTAACTACAAAGCTTTTGCCGTCCTCAAGTGTAACTGTCTGAGCCGCAGGCTTTACATACTTAGCAGGGAAGTAATATGTACCGTCAGCGTTTTTGTAGCCAAGCTCTTTAATTGTGTAGTTTACATATTCACCGCTTGCCTTATACACAGGCAAGTTAGTGAGTGTTACCTCACCGTCAAGTCCTTTTGAGGTAGTTACAACATATGTATCTGTCACTCCGTCATCAGACTTGACATTAAACCATACATCCTTAGCAGTATTAGCTCCTCGCTTACTGTCATCAGCGGTTTTGTAGATTGTAAGATTGCCGTAAACGGTATCTCGTGGTTCAGGCACTTCAATCTCATTAAAGGTTGTGATTGAGCCTGTGGCTTCATCAACCTTAATTTGTCGGATAAACAATTCAGGATTGATTTTGTAACCTGTCGGGGCTTTGGTTTCCTGTATTGTCACTGTGCCTAAAGGCAAGGTGGCTATTCCATCACTATAATAAAATTCATTGCCATAGTCACTATCTGCACGATATTTTTCACTTAAATCAGTATAACCGTTTTGGTTGGTTTTAAGTACCCATATTCTTTCAGGTGATTTTCCTGCAAGTTCACTTTCAGAATAGTAATAACCGCTATAATATTTAACAGTAAATTCTGCACCTGACATATTGGTTGTCTGACCGGTAACGGCATCCTTTTTTTGGACTTTAATACCTATAGGGTCATTAAGAGGTGTGTCAGAAATAGTTGCTGATAATACGGCAAAACCACCGTTTGTGCCATTTATAACCATTTGCACCGGACGGTTGTACTTTTTAAAACCTTTCGGTGCTGCCATTTCGACAGCATAGTAGCTGTCACTGTATGCAATTTTATACAGGTCTGAATTTGCGTTATAGTCCCAAGAGTTGCCATCTTTAGATATAGCTTTGCAATCACCGTTGCTGTCGGTAATGAAGTACCTGACGATGTTATTCTTTACACTGTTATCTGCAAGATAATCATAAGCACTCTTTTTGTTCGCAAATACAGCAAACATACCGCCGTCTAATGAATAGCAGTCATTGTCTGTTGTCAAATCAGGATTACTGCTTTCTTTTTTGAATTTCAGCTTAACGATTTCGGTATCAGACAGTTGAAGAATATCAAGTATTCTTTCGTTATTGCAATCGTCTGTTGTGACTGTAACATTGTATTTCTTGTCGCTAAGAGCGAAGTAACCGTTTGCAGGTGCTTTTGTTTCCTTGAGGTAATACTGACCTGAAACAAGCTCAAAGTAATTCTTTGTAATCCAGTCCTGATTGGAGTACGAATACTTAATTTTTGCAATATTACCGTTTTTATCAAGCTCTGCAACTGCAACTACTTTGTTATCATCACTATACAAGGTGTACTGTGCACCTGCGAAATTCAAGTAATCTTTATCAGTTGTCTGTTCTGTCAGGTTTTTGATTTCTTCGCTTGTACCTGACTTTTCAAGATATAATTTAGCTTTTTTCGGTATTCTTACTATTAAGTGCTGACAAAAAGTGCCGTCTTTGCCTTTTGGCTGTGTAATGTAGTAATTGTTGGTTGCACAACTACGCTTGATAGCTGAATAATCACCTGTGGATTTTACTATATTCTTTGTGTAATCTACTAAGCGATTAATCATTGTGTTAACATCTTTGTAGTTGCTCCAAGTTTTCCAAGATGTACCGTCATTTACAAGCTCGTGATAAAGCTGTGAGAGCGTATAATGCGATAAGAAATAATACTTATCTTCTCGTGTATTCATCTTACTAAATAAAGATGAATACACACCGTCAATAAATCCGTCCATTATGGACTTAGCGGATTTACCGCCGTTCTCGAATGTTGAGAAATAATCTCCGTAACCGCCGTAAAGAACACTCAGACCTACTATAAGAGCCTTTTCTTTTTCATCAGTCGAATTAGGGTCAAGTTTTATTACTTCTTTACCTGTATCACCCGAAAACTGCGTAAACTCCATAGTCTTGCCGTCTGTCTTTTGTGCTGGCAGCTGTGGGTCAATACAATAACCGACCTCACCGTTAATAAGGAATTTATATGCGTCAAGTTTGCCGGCACTTCCGTTGTCAATAAGGACTAACGGATTTTCCGAAGATTGAATCAATACCTTGCCGCCGATTTCACTAAGCCCCGTATATGAATAAGCACTTGCCGAAATATTAGCAACAGGTAGCATAGCAAAGATTGTTGTTAATGCAACTGCCAATGATGTCAGCTTTTTAGGTTTACAAAAAGAAATAATCGCCGACTTTAGCTTTTTAAATTTGTTCATAAAACTCTCCTTTCAATGAGATAGTATATTTTTCTTTCTGTTGGTGGACTCCTTTTTCCGCTCATAATACCGCTCCTTTTCTTTATAGGTATGAAAAAAGCAGTCAAGCTCTTGCTTAACTGCTTTAATTGATGTGTTTAATTTTCATATATATATCAATACCAACCTGCTGCTCTTACGAGAGTTGTTTTTGTTTCATAATGTCCTTTTTCGGGAACTGTTTCAGTTTCATAGCCAACAATTGTTGATACAGTTTCGACACGATAACTACCATTTTCACCTTTATCCATATGAGCCTCCATATGTTCACTTGTATGTCCGGTAATTTCAGCACCACAAGTATTACAAATCGCAGCTGTATGGTCTTCATATATCGGACATTGCCAAGTGTAGCCTTCCTCATCTACAACCCAAACTTTTTCGGTTTTGTACTCTGCATCGTACCAAGTTTTGCCCTCGTGTGGGTCTTTTGTAGTCGGCTGTGTAGCCGGTGCAGGCTTACTTGAAGATGATGAGCCGGAGCCGCTTGACGGCTTGCTCTGACTTGAGCTGCTTGATGAACCGCCTGACGGTTTACTCTGACTTGATGAACTGCTTGAGCCTGAATTGCTTGCAGGCTTATTTGTGCTGCCTGATGAACCGTTGCTCTTGCTTGTCTGACCGTTGCCGCCATTGTTATTATTGTTGTTATTCTGATTGCTGTTGCCGTTGCTGTTATTGTTGCTCTGACCGCCGTTGTTCTGCTTGTTGTCGGTCTTTGCTGCATTCTGTGCATTAACTTCCGTAGCTTTTTCCGACTTCTCCGCAGGCTGTGTCTGCTTAACCTCAACAACCTTAGTTGCTTCTTCTATATGAGTGTTACCCTGTGAATCGGTAACTACCTGTGTAACTGTCTGAACAGATGTGCCAATAACCTCATCAGCCGTTGCAACAGGCTGTTTATTTCCGCAAGCGGTCAGCATAGCAATAATGACCGCCGCCACCGTTACTGCCGCAACCGCAACAATACCAATAGCCTTTTTCTTATTCGTTTTTTTCTCTGCTGATTCATTCCTATTTGTAATGTTTGTGTTCATTTCCTGTGTAGTCATACTTCTGACCCCTTTCGTATATGTCTTTATATCTTAATTTTACAATTCACATTTTTGTTTGTCAACGATAATTACAATCATTTTTTGAGTCAACAAAAATAATTTGTGAACTTTTAGAAGTAGCTAAATTTTTAATGGTTTCTTTGTATGGTGAAGTGTATTTAGGTAATGCTATGTTTATATTTTGAAATGTATTTAATTCCAAATAATTATTGAAAAGCTTTTCCAGATATGCTTTTTGATTATTCGATTTGCAAGCGTTAATATCTGAATGTAAAATATTTAAAGCATTTATGTAACAGTCAATAGAGCTTTTTTCTCTTGCTAATCGAAATGCCGTTACATATAAGCTTGGATTGTTAATGCGTATCTTTTGATTAACAAAAGCTAAATCTTCTTTGTTGAGTAAAATCAAATGTTCAATAAGCTCATAACTTTTGTATTTGTTTTTTGCTTTTACTTTTACTTTCATATGCTATCTCCTTTTTCAATTTCTTTGTAAAAATAAAAAGCAGCTAAAATCTTCAATAGAATTTTCTTAACTGCTTTCTGCTTATGATGTGTTATTTAATTGTAATTTGTATTGATGATTAATACCAACCTTCTGCTCTTACAAGAGTTGTCTTTGTTTCGTAATGACCTTGTTCAGGCTCATTAACAGTTTCATAGCCAACAATTTCATCTATTGTTTCACAACGATAACTGCCGTTTTCTCCATTTTTCATATGTTCAAAAATGTGGTCAAGATTATCTGTTATTTCAGCACCGCAGGTGTTGCATATTGCAACATCACGACTTTCAATAATAGGACACTGCCAAGTATGAGCAGGAACATCAACTACCCACACTTTTTCGGTCTTATACTCAGCCTCGTGCCAAGTCTTACCCTCGTGTGGGTCTTTTGTTGCAGGCTGTGTAGCCGGTGCCGGTTCAGGCTTACTTGAAGATGATGAGCCGGAGCCGCTTGACGGCTTGCTCTGACTTGAGTTGCTTGATGAACCGCCTGACGGTTTACTCTGACTTGATGAACTGTTTGAGCCTGAATTGCTTGCAGGCCTGTTTGTGCTGCCTGATGAGCCGTTGCTCTTGCTTGTCTGACCGTTGCCGCCATTGTTATTATTGTTGTTAGTCTGATTGCTGTTGCCGTTGCTGTTATTGTTGCTCTGACCGCCGTTGTTCTGCTTGTTTTCGGTCTTTGCTGCATTCTGTGCCTGAGCTTCCGTAGCTTTTTCCGACTTATCCGCAGGCTGTGTCTGCTTAACCTCAACAACCTTAGTTGCTTCTTCAATATGTGTATTGCCCTGACTGTCCGTCACAACCTGTGTAACTGTCTGAACAGATGTGCCAATAACCTCATCAGCCGTTGCAACAGGCTGTTTATTTCCGCAAGCGGTCAGCATAGCAATAATGACCGCCGCCACCGTTACTGCCGCAACCGCAACAATACCAATAGCCTTTTTCTTATTCGTTTTTTTCTCTGCTGATTCATTCCTATTTGTAATGTTTGTGTTCATTTCCTGTGTAGTCATACTTCTGACCCCTTTCGTATATGTCTTTATATCTTAATTTTACAATTCACATTTTTGTTTGTCAAATATTAATTATTAAATTCAAAAAATCTCAGCAAAGAATTTTCTAAGCTGAGATTTTGCAATACTTATTTTTTTATGTATTCTTTTAATTTCTTAATATCGTGTGTAATTTCTTTGCCTCCGTTGTACTTATCAATCCAATAAGAGTGAATTTCGCATATTAATAAAGCAATACCGTTAATAACCAATAATGGGAATAATATAATATCCATATTTATAACTATAACATTTTCAACATATGAGAACAGATCATAATTGTTTATATGATAATCTAATATAGAAGGAAACTGTTTGTTGCAAATAAAATAGGCAAGAGGTGTTTTTATTAAAGAAATTACACCTAATGAAATTTCAATTATAGCATTGCAAGTTTTTGCTACCTTTGTATTAGCAATAAGGTTAATTATTATGAAGAGTATCGGAAAAACATATAAAGATTTAGTGTAGTTCATAACTATTATTGAAATAAAAAAATTAATAAGTATAGAAGCAATTATGAACATTCTTAGTGATGTAAACGGCGTAATAATATACTTTGATAGATTTTCAAAAATATCTAATAGGTAAATATAGCAGAAAAAAATAATACCACTTATTAAGAATCCTTTATAGCTTTTGAAACAGCCAAATATTGCTACTGTTAAACCTAAAAGGACAAGCAATATTTTTTTAACTGCTCTAACTTTATTATTTGATATAATCTTTTCTATTTTAGGTTTTAAGTGATAACTTAACTGCATTATTTTAATTTGAAATTTCCATATAAATGTAAAAGGAATATCAAAACACATAAAAATAAAATTCATCATATAATTCATCACCTTTGGACAAATTATATCATTTTTTATCTTTGTTTTCAATCCATAGCGTTCTTATTTGAATGGGGAGAGATACAAGTATTGCAACAAAAAATATTGGAATTGATTCACTTATAGATAAATACATAGCAAATGTCATCAATAACAGTGTTGGAAAAGTGTATGTTCCATCTTGTAATCTTTTAACACTATTATAAACTATTAAATACGCTGATAAAAATATAATAGATAACCATAAGTGTAAGTCTAAGTCCATCAGTATATAATAGAAGAATTGACATACGCAAGAGAAAGCGATAGTTTCCGAACTGATTTTTTTGTTTTTGTTTTTTACTGTAATCCATAAAATTTTGATAATACATACCACTATAATTAAATTTGCTGTAATTAAAAGGTATGGAGCAACAGAACTAAAAAGTATTTTATATATTATTTCTCTTTCTTGCATATAGCTAATCTCCTTATTTCATATAATAAAAAAACAGTCAAGTTTTAATACTTAACTGCTTAAATGTGATATAAAATTATTTTGTTAAACGCAATCCTGAAATTTTAATATATCCAATTTCATCTGTTATATATCTGTCATCGGCAAATACGGTAAAACAAATTTCTTTTATTTCTTTCCATGAATCCCGGGAAGACATTTTTGCTAATGGTATAATGTGATGCTTGTTTTCAAGCGGAAAGTCGATAAATTGACTTTGCTGTACATTCTTTATTTGAAATTGCACTAATTTAATACTTTGAGAAGTATCAAGTGAAAATTCTAAATTATAATTTTCATCGTAGTAATTTTCTAAATTTATAAAAGGGGTAAAAGAAAGTAAAATCATTGCAAATTGGCATCCGGGCAATTGCTTTACTTTTTCGGGCATTGTAATCTTTGCTTTAATAACAGGGCCGTTACTTTCGTTTTCTATATTACAAATATCTCTTGTTACATCATACGATTTTACAATTTGTATTGGACAATATTCATTAAATCTATCGGTAAGATAAAATGTACTGTTATTTGTTTCTTTGGGTTTTTGTGAGTTATTATAATTATTAATAACATCACCTTCAATATTACCGAATACATTACCGTTTACAACACCTATATTTTGAGAAACAGTTGGCTTTATGTATTTAGCAAATTCTAATTCTTTTTGGATTTCTTCGTCAATATTAATATATTCTTTAAGTAATCCTTCGGATTTCAAATATACATCAGGTGTATTATTTATATATTTACATATTTTATCAAGTGATTTATCGTCCAGTATCCAATTTGATAATTTGTTTTTGAGAAAGTCTTTTGTAACAGAAGTTCCCTTCTTTATTAAATCCCAAACTGCACTGCTTACAATTCCGGAAGTTAGTTCATTCATAGTATCCCTCTTTTTATTAATGTGTTGTCATATTGACTTTTAAATTTTTATAATATATAATGTAGTTACAGAGGAAACCGTTTAAAGCGGTTAGCCGAAATTGTTTAATTAATTATAAAAATAATCGTTCAACAAGTTTTAGCGGGCTGTTGGGCGATTATTTTTTTATGTATTTAATGATCTCAAGAAGTTCTACTAACAAAATAATCAGTAATACTAACTCGGTCATACATATCACCCCCCTTATTCGGGAGTGCTAACCGCCTTATATCCTCTGCAACTACTCCATAAAGCCTTTAGGCTGAATGGCAGGTATTACATATGTTGTGTAAAATTATTGTTAAAATGTTGTGCTTGATTTAATTCTGACTGCAATTCAAGTATTTGTTTCTGTTGCTCAACAGATAGTGTTTGCAATCGTTCAACTTCTTTCATTAAGTTGTTGATAGATTCCACATAATTTTTTATGCTGCGTTGCTCATCAGTTAGATTTTCATATTTATATTTACTCCTTTCAATTTCTTTAATAAGCATTTTATCGACATTATTTAATAAACTGTAAATTTGGTTATCATTATTTTCTAATGATTTTTGTGCCTTTTCTATGTTTTGTTGTGTATCTTTATTTTCGCTACGAACTAAGTCCTTAACTTTTTCGTTGTCAGTACTTAAATCTTTTTGGCCTTCTTTTATTGATTTATGTTCATTAGATAACTCCTTGTTGCTTTTTACTGATTTAACTATATCAATGATAACTCCGGTTAAAAGTACAAGGCAACTGCAAAAAACAACCCAATCCATCATATTGCTCCAATTTATCGATTCATCTATATTAAAGTGCATATATTTCACCTCTATTCTACAATTAACATTTTTGTTTGTCAATCACATTATTTCTATTAAACAATGTGATTGACAAAGTTTTCTGACTTTTTACATTAATAATTTGCATGTGATATAATATGTATATCAAAAAATTAAGGAGATGTTATTTTTGAAAATTAATGAATTAAACGAGTATGCTTATGAACATTTTTTCGAAATTGATGATTTAAAGAAATCTTATTATAAGTACACTCAGTTACACCAAGTAGTCGAAAGGTGCCAACATATTGAAAAAATCGACAAAAGGAAAATCAACAGATTAATTAAGGAGTTTAAATGTATATGCAAAAAATTAATTAAGCGTGATGAAAATTTTGATATTGAAGAGTACACATTATATATGCAGGCATTAGTTACCATTAATGTGAAAATTCAGAAAATATTATCCGATTGGAGATACCGAAAAAATAAAGAAATATCTGATATTGAAAAAGAATACAAAAAGGTTAATAATTACTTATCTTATGCTAATTCGTCTTTTGATGTTATTTTGAATAATCATACGACACTTTTTATTTTGCTTTCATTTGCTGCGTTTGTGTTTGGTGGATTAATTTTCTATATTGCAATTCGAAGCATTTTAGGAACACTATTAAGTTTGTTGCTTTTAGTTATAGCGTTTCTGATATACTTTTTTTATAACAAAAGTATAATGCGTAGCTTTAATATCGACTATATAAATAGAACAATAAGTAAAAATACATATATAAAATCATCCAAAATAAAGAAAGCTAATAGAAACTTAAAATACATTTTAAATTTCAAGAAATAAAAATATCATACCTGTGATTTCAACTGCAAACCAGGTAACCAACATTAATATTCCGTATTTGTCTATATATTTTATTTTCCTGTAAATTTTAACAGTGTTGTAAAGTGAAATAGCAATAAAAATTGGTGAAATAATTATCATAATAAGAAATAGTATAATCATAAATTTCCTTCCATTTATATAGTAATAAGTTATGTTTAGTACAAACACTGCAGTTCCGCACTAACTGCAGTGTTTCTTCATTTTAATAAAAGGAGAAGGGGTATGTAAGGTGCGGTTTATTCTTTAATTTCACTTAAACTGAATAGATTTAAATTTTGGACAATTATAAAATGAATTGCTCCACTTGAGGTTTTTATTATAAGCATAAACAGTTGTAAGTTTGCTGCAATTATTGAAAGCCTTATCGTTAAGCTTTCCGATATTTTGAGGCAAAGTTACTGTTGCGATTTTTGAATTGTTTGAAAATGTATTAGAACCGATTTCGGTAACTACATAGTTGTAGCCGGGGAGAAATCCCGGTACTGTTACATTTGTATCATTGCCAAAATATGATTGAGAAATCAACTTTGAATTACTGCTCATTTGAAATATAAAATCACCATACACAATGATTGATTTTGAAAGATACTGTTGCAATAAAGATATATCGTTAATGTCTAATTTTCCGTTGCGGTCAAAATCAGCATATGCCGAGTAAAATTTCATATCTTTATATCCTGCGAGATATTGCTGAATTAATGATACATCTACAATATTAATTATGCCGTCAAGGTTTACATCACCAATTTTCGGTGCTGCGTTTACCGTTGATGATAATAATGCTGTTGATAAGCTAAGTACTGCTAATGAAGCACAAATTATTCTTTTGATTTTCATATTTACCTCCTTGTGGGGTGTAGGGCTGTTCCAAATGTTTTGAAACAGCCCTGTATTTCTATCATCGGGGAACGATGAGAAGAAAGCTGTTTAAGTGTTTGATATAACTTCAATGAGTCTTTCTTTTGGGAAAAATTTTCTTAAATATCTGCGGATAGACTCATCAAGTTCATTGTAAGCAACTGTATATTTATTATTGTTAAGATAAAATTCAAGCTGCTTTTTAAGAAACTTTAATTTGTATTCGCAATTTTGATATTTCTGAAATGGAACATAATTTTGCGTATTACCGCTTGCAGAAAAATTCTTAAATCGTTGACTAAACATATTAACAGATTCGGCAGTGGTAGGAAATGCAGTTGCATAATATTTTAACACCGAACTTGTACAGTTTAAAACTGTAGCTGATAAGGTCATAATCAGTTCGTTCGGTAACTGCTCTTTTTCCTTTAAGTGTCCCACCGTGGGACACTTGCGATTGTTTGCTTCAGGATTAATTACCTTTTCAGATGAATTATTAACTTTTTCTTTCTCTGCTTTAAGAGGTTCAATTTCAATATTTTCTTCTTCAATATCAGCTTCTTCAAATAATACCGGCACATCAACTTTTTGATAAAAGATTTCTTGCAGATTGTCAGGTTCAAGTCTTATTCTTCTTGCAATGTCTTTATCAATCTTTTGGCAAACCGAGGCATTATTAAGAATAAAATTAAGCAATGAGATTTGTTGTTCCTCTGAAAGGAATGAAAGTTCATATCCTGCACCGACTGTAATTGCTCCGCTGTCAACTTTGTTAAGCAAAGGTTTAATGAGATATGTAAGCCTGATGTGTCTATGAACAGCTTTTCTGTTTGTGTTGTTTTGCTCTGCTATAGCTGATACGGTTGATTTACTGCCAAGTTTTTTTAAAAGATCAGATTGCTCCGCATAACTGAAAGCAAGTTCTGAGGGCAGATAGTCGGTGTTGCGGTCATTATTAGTGGCCAATAAGATTAGCCTTTGCTTGTCCGGGTCGGTTTCGTTTTTTATTATTGCTTTAACAGATTTTTGCCCATTCAGTAGGCATGCTCTTTTTCTGTGTCTGCCTGCAAGTAAAACATATCTGCCTTCTTTTTTTGACTTCACAACAGTAACAGGGTCAATCTGTCCTATATGCTTCATACTTTCAGCTATGTTTTCAATTTTGTCTTGATGTATGCTTTGTGGCTGATCATCTATTTCATCAATCAGAGATATGTCAATTTCTACAACTTGATTTTCGGTACTGCCGCCGAGCAATTCAGAGTATGCCTGCTCCGGGGTTTTTAATATTTGCTTTTTGGGTTTAAAAAAATCAGGCATTTTCACATTCCTCCATAATTCTATGTGCAGCCTCTATGTATTGAGCACCTACAACTGACTTGCAGTCTGAAACGCTGCTACGGTGAAAACCGACTGAGTTTTTTGTTTCTGTTCTGTACGATATATATGTGTTAAAAACGAGATCGTTATAACTCTCTTTAAGTGCATTATAAATTGTAGCGGAATGTCTTGTATTAGTCTGATACATAGTAACAAGCATTCCAAGAAGATATTTACGAATATCGGTATCTTTCTTAATTCGCATAAAACTGTCAAGCATTTGTTCTACGCCCTCATAACTAAGTAAATCTGCCTGAACAGGAATAAGCAGCTTATCACAAGCGTTGAGAACATTTGTAACAAGCAAATCAAGAGCAGTTTGACAATCAAATATAATGTAATCGTAATTTTCGTTAAAGTAATCATTTTCAAAAATTCTTGAAATTACAGTTGAACTGTTATCATCTGCAGCAATAATTCCAAGCATACCGGCAAGCAAGTTAATTGACGGTATAAAGTCAAAGTTTTCTTTTTCACAATAACGAATACAATTTTTAAAATTTACATTTTGTTTTGTAACTGTGCTGAAAATAATATCGGATGTTGTAGGCTTGCCATCGGCTTCCCAATTAAGCCAGTTTGATAAATGGTGCTGTGGGTCGCAATCAACAAGTAATACTCTGCGATCATTAACAGCAAGTGCTGCTCCGAGATTTAATACAGTTGTAGTTTTTCCTACTCCACCTTTTTGATTTGATACTGCAATTTTTATTGCTTTGTTATTTTCTTTCATTTTTCGTTCCCCCGATTAAATGATAAATTTTTTACTAAGTGTCCCACCGTGGGACACTTGTTTGTTTGAGTAATATAAAAAGACTGCTCGAAAAAGCAGTCATAATTACATCATCATAGCCATTCCCATATCGGGCATTGCTATTTGATTTGGTAAAATGGGTTGTGTCACCTGTGCAGCCTGAACATTTTTAATTGATGGTGTAAGTTCAGGTTTTAGACTATTGTTGATATTATCCGCAACTGATTTATATGCTCTGTGAGAGTGATCAAGTGATTTTGTAATGTCAGCCGAAGAGATACTTTTGTCTGCACACATTGTTTTGTATTGATCGGCAAGATGTCTTTGCCTGCTCTCAGGTATTTGCAAGCCAAAGTATGACTGCAACATTACCGATGTTGCGTCAGCTTCAAATTCCATTTGAGCTTCACTTTTAATTTGAGTTTTATCAAGCTCTTTATGTAAAATAGCGTGTGCGGTTTCGTGTGTAAGTACTGATAATTTTGTTGAATCGTCAAACATACCGCTAAGCGAAATTGAATTGCTTGTAGGATCAAAGAAGCCTCGCAGTGATACTGAATTAAATTGATTTTCGTGTACTTTACAATTCAACTCTTTTTCGCAATATGTTTTCATAAGTTCGTATAGCTGTTTATGCTGTTCTGATGTGTAACCAAGATCGAAATATTTAGGATAATCTTCTTTAGGACAATTTGTTTGTGCTATGTCAAAAACAGTACCGACTTTAAAATGTATTCGTTGCTCTGCCTCAATTCTATGTTGCTTGTAAGCCTCTTTCTGTTCTTTTGTAGCTTTACTGAGAGGAACAGGGCTGCCGTCAATATTAAGGTATGTCTTTATAGTTGGCACAAGTATTTTCATTCCGTGTTCGCCACGCTTAACCGAATAACCCATATCCTGATATGCTTTATAGCTGTTACAAAACATTGCACCCGGATTTTGCTGATAAATAAGCATTGTGTTTCTTGAACTGTAGTTATAAAAACGAGTTGAAAATTGCAAGTATTCAATCATATTCTGCGGATTATCTTTAAAGTTCTTAGCAAGTTCAATGACCTTTTGCTTCATTTCTTCTTTTGTCTGTTCTGATTTTGCCGGATCGTAAGCCAAATTCAACACCTCTCAATCTGTATATTGATTTATAATCTTTTTTTGTACATCGTACGGCAATTCTGAAATACTTGTTAAATCTTTTGGAGAAATAGTTTCTCCGATTTCAATAAGATTTTCAGGGATTTCGCAGAAAAATAATTCGCCGTCCTCACGCTTGACAATAAGTTTATCTTCATAATATCCGACAACCTCATTGTCTGTGTATGGTTCTTCAAAACTTAATATACTCATAGCTGCCTCCTGTTTTTTATATAAAAAAGACCTCATAAACAAAGTTGTTGAATATTGACCATATTATTACAATATGTTACAATATTGTTACCTGATTGCTTACGAGGTGTATTTTATGACTTTATGTGCTGCTTATCAGCAGTTCTTGAAAGAAAAAATTTCTGAAGGTGTAACTGAACAAACTTTAAAATATTATAAATATAATTTACCAAAGTTCATTGAATGGTGTGTAGATAACAAAATAGAAAATGTCGAAGATGTTTATACTCATTTATTTGAAGATTACAAACTCTATTTAATTGAAAATAAAAACGGTACTAAAAAAATATCACTGCAAACTTATACAAGAGCAGTGAAAACATTTTTATTATGGTTAAATGAAAATGAGTTCATTCAAAATGTGGGTAAGTTGAAACTTATTAAAGCTGAAATTGCCAATATAGTTCCTTTGTCAGATGTAGAAGTAAAAATACTTCTCAATAATTTTGATAATTCATACTTTGGTATTCGCAATAAATTAATGGTAATGTTTATGCTTGATTCAGGTCTGAGAAGAGGAGAAGTAGTAAGTCTTGAATCAAAAAACATATTTATGCATAACAACACTATGTTAGTGCAAGGTAAAGGAGAAAAAGAGCGATTAGTACCTTTTGGTGAAGAAACTAAGCGATATATTAATCGTTATTCACACATGAGAAACGAATATGAAAAACGCTTTTTCCAAAAAGAAGATGGTACACCGATTACCGATAATACAATCAAGATGTATTTTCAAGATTTAAAAGAAAGTACAGGAATTATCAGATTGCACCCTCACTTACTTCGCCACACTTTTGCGACTAACTATATCCTTTATGGCGGTGATGTTGAAGAACTGCGAATATTGCTCGGACACACAAGTTTACAAATGACAATGAAATATGTGCATTTAGCTACACAACAAAGAATACTAAATCAGCGTTATCATAGTCATATTGATAAATTATTTTGTCAATATGATAATAAATTGGCTCAATATAGTGGTAGCTTTTAATCAAGGTGTCCGGAGTTCGAATCTCCGATGGGTCACCATAAAGCCGCAAGGTATATAGCCTTTGCGGCTTTAACTTTATAATAATCTGCTGTAAATAGCAATTTGCACAAGCGGTAACGGCTAATGCACTTAACCGGATACAGCAATTTGCATAAATTTAATATATTGGGCTGTCGCCAAGCGGTAAGGCAACGGACTTTGACTCCGTCACCCGTGGGTTCGAATCCCGCCAGCCCAGCCAGAAGCACCGATTTTTGAAGTCGGTGCTTTTCTTTTTGGAGTGTTAAAAAATCAAGGTGTCTAAGTCAAGGTGTCTAAATGACTATCAAACTTATTATTCACTAATTGCATTTGTGCAGCCAAATGAATATATATTTGAGTGATTGAGATAGAACTATGACCGAGTAGAACCCTGAGTACTTCAAGATTACAGCCCTGGATGAGCTTGTAAAATAAAGTGTGTAAGTTAGAAAAATAGCTTGCACACTTTTTCAATTTCGGGAAAGTGTGTTACAATGAAAGAAAGGAAAAAGGAATGAACGAAATGCTAAAGAAAAAGGAAATCACACCGGGCGAGAACCTCGCAAAGCAGATCATCGAACAGTACAAACCAAAAAGTGTAGCCGATATGCAAGACGCATTAAAGGATATTTTCGGTTCGATGTTTGAAGCAATGCTGCAAGGCGAAATGAACAATCACTTAGGCTATGAGAGCAACGACCACGGTGCAAAGTCTACCGATAACCGTCGCAACGGTTACACGAACAAAAAGATCAAAACGAGTGCCGGCGAAGTAGATATCAAAGTACCTCGTGACCGTGATTCGAGCTTTGAACCACAGCTTATACCTAAGCGGCAAAAGGATGTATCCGAGATTTAAGAAAAGGTTTTGGCGATGTATGCGAAAGGAATGAGCCAGCGGGATATTGCCGAAACGATTGAGGATATATACGGCTTTGAAATTTCGCACGATACAGTGTCGCAAATAACCGATTGCGTTTTAGATAAACTTGACGATTGGCAAAACAGACCTCTAAAAAGGATGTATACATTTCTGTTTGTCGATTGTATGTATGTCACTATCAGAAAAGAGTATGAGAGCAAGAATTATGCAGTATATACAATTTTAGGCTATGATATTGACGGACAAAAGGACATTTTAGGCTTGTGGCTTAATGAAAGCGAAAGCAAACATACATGGATGCAAATATTTGATGAATTAAAAACACGGGGTGTGGAGGACGTATTGTTTATCTGTATGGACGGTGTTTCCGGTCTTGAAGACGGAGCTAAAGCGATATTTAAAGATGTTGTTGTACAGCGTTGTATCGTACATTTAGTTCGAAATTCAATTAAATATGTGCCAAGCAAGGACTACAAAGAATTCACACAATCGCTTAAAAAAGTTTACGGAGCACCAAGTCTTAATGGATGTAGAAAAGCATTTGAACAGTTTTGTCAGGAGTGGTCGCAATACCTGGGAGCAGTTGATGTGTGGAAACGAAATTTCAACCATGTTGAGCAGCTTTTCGATTATGGCAGCGCGTTCGTAAGGTTATGTATACAACCAATGCGGTTGAAAGCATAAATTCAAGTTTCAGAAAAGTTACAAAAAAAGGTGCTTTTCCAAATGAAAACGCACTACTCAAATTGCTCTATTTACGCACAACCGAGCTTTACAAAAAGTGGAATGGCAGTAAGGTTCAAAATTGGGCAATGGTCAGAAATCAACTGTCTACAAATGAAAAAATTAGTGCCCGTATCGAAAAATACGAGCACATGATTTGAAGCATTAACATTTTTTATGATTTTTAAAAAACTTACACACTTTTCTTGACAAAGCCGTTAATGGCAGACTTGTTCTATTTGGTGATGTATATGACAGCAAAAACAATCCTGACCTTGTTGCACTTGAGTTAAATCCGACAGAAAAAGGCGGTAAAAGTTTAAATATAATAAAAATAGCGAGTGCTTACGGCAAAGATGTTGATTTGCAAGGCTTTATAAATAAAAGTAAAATTTTGTATGTTGAACCAAATAAAGAAAGAACCCATAATTGGCTGTCGGTTAATAGGCTCAAATTGCCGTTACCCAGTACCAAATTTGGATTCTTTAATAACAGTATATCTCAAAATTCTAAAAATGTCAATACGAAAAATAACGCCGACAAGGGTGTTGATATTAAATATTCTATAAGTGATGATGTGATTAAAAAATTTGAGATTGAAAATATAAATGATTATGTGCATGTTCAAAAACAAGTATTATCTACACTCAATGCAGAAAACTTTTTCGATGATGAAGGTGGGAAAAGTAAAACTGTAATTAATAAAGATAGTGGAATGGTTATTGTTATAAACAAAAAAGGAATTAAAGAAACTTTTAATAACAAAAATTATTTTAATTATAGTAGGAATTTAAAATTAGCTAAATTAGCTTCAATTCGAAAAATTCCCGAACTTATTGAAAATGGAAAATTAATTTTAGATGATGAAAAAAATTATCATAGAAATAACAGTTCAATTAAGTATGCATATATTGTATGTGAAACAAAAATTAATGGTAAAAATGCTAATATAAAAATTACAGTGAGAAAATCTCCTCAGAATAATAAATTTTGGGTGCATCATATTTACATAGAAAAAGGCACCGAAAGAACCTCCGCTGGAACTTCTAAGAGTTCTAAAACGGCCTTTATACCTTTCGGTGCCACTAACAGTATATCCGAAAACAGAAATAATGTCAATACAAAAAATGACGAAAGTAGCAATGATATCAAATACAGCATGGGAGGATTGAAAGCAGAAACTGCGGACAAGAGTGCACTTGAGAAAGCTATGGAGCTTGAAAAGGACGGTACAGATTCCGAGAAAATCCGTAAGGAAACGGGTTGGTTTAAGGGATATGACGGCAAGTGGCGATTTGAGATAGATAACAGCGAATTAAAGTTTAAAACAGATATCGAAAAGAACAGAGCTGCCGCAATTGAACTTGCGAAAATGAAAGTTAAAAGTGCAGAGCTTGAAGAAAAGATTGTAAATAATACAGCAACAAAAGCAGAGGAAAATGAATACTACAATCTTGACGAAAAAATGATTGAGTACAGAAAAGGAGTGAAATTGAGTGATGTAATAAATCATCCAAAACTTTTTGAAGCGTATCCGCAACTAAAGAATGTAGATGTTTATTACGAGATTTCTTCGGTTAATCGAGGTGTATACAGTTCAAACGGTAATGTGATAATGTTAAATCCGATGCATACGATTGATGAGCAGAAAGAAGCGATTATTCACGAAATTCAGCACGCAATACAGGGAATAGAAAATTTTGCGAACGGAAGTAATTTGGAATACTGGAAAAATCTCGGATACAGCGATGAAGAAGCAATGGCAATGTATTACAACACTGCCGGAGAAAGAGAAGCAAGAGATGTTTCTGCCAGAAGAGATTACAATGCAGAGCAAAGAAAAAACATCCGTCCGGACATTGACAGGAAAGATGTTGTATTTGCTAATAGCGGTGATGCAGGGTATTCGGCGGATGAAAATATAATGCAAAATGATTTTGAGGAGAAAGTTGACCAAATAGAGAATAACACATACAATTCAGATGATGTTGTTATTATGGGTAGAACCCCAAAAGTGTTACAGGATATTGGATTTAATTCGCTGCCTGTTGCGATGACGAAAAAACATATATATTCTGTTGCTGTATCAGAAGCAAGGGCAAAAAATGAGGGGAGATATAAGCAAAACACTAATTATCATGATTTAGGTTTCAATACGGTTAAGCAAATTTATAATAAAATTTCTGATCCGCTGATGGTAATTGCTCACCCTGATTTTACTAATAAAGAGAGCAGGGACAGTACTCATAAAGTTATTGCATTGGTTGATTTATCCGTAAATAATAAGCAGGTAATAGCACCTATTGCGGTGGATTTTGAAGGAAAATACAAGGATAAACACATCGACGTCAATCTTGTAGCAACATACTTTAATAAAAACAATATTAATGATTTAATCAAAGAAGCAATAGCTTTAGAGAATAATAATCAAGTTGGTTTTTATTATTTAGACAAAAAAAGAACTCAAAGTATAATTAAGCATGAAGGGTACCAATTACCCTGGAGACTTAATAACTCGAGTTCCAATATTATTATACGCAAAATTGATAGCAATGTCAACAAAAAAATTAAAAAAATTACCCAAAGCCAGCAGTTTGTAAGGTGGTTTGGAGATTGGCAGAATAAGCCGAAAACTGCAAGCAAGGTTGTGGACGGTAAAGGTGAGCCTCTTGTAGTGTATCACCAGACGGGAAATGATTTTACAGTATTTGATACTAAGCATACCGGTGCGGGTGAGTTTGACAGCGAAATGCCGACAGGAATATTTATGAAGCCGACAAATAGTAATATAGGTCTTAGTGGTAATAAGCAAATGGCTTTGTATGCAAATATTCGCAATCCGTTTATTGCGAACAGCAGGAAAGAGCTTGTTGACTTCTACATTAAGAATATTGACGGTTACAGTGACGCTAAAAATGAGGTAAAGAGGATTGACAGCGAATACAAGCAAAAATTTCAGGACGAAATGAAGAGGGAAAATCAAGAATATCAGAAGCTATGGGTTGCAAGGAAGAACGGAGAAATCTCTGAGGAGGAATATCAGAAGGCGGTATCAAGGGACGCACTTGATGATTTACTTGAAGAATGGCACAATAAAGCGAATGAGGCAAGTAAAAAGGCAAAGTCGCTTATTGATGACTATTTCAGGAACAGTAATTATGACGGCGTGATTGTAAACAATGATGTCGGCAGCTTTGGCAGGAGCACAAAAACATATATTGCATTCAGTAATACACAGGTGAAATCTGCAACAGATAATATAGGAACTTTTGACGGCAGAAATTCAGACATAAAGTACGCAACAGACGATACCATTAATGATTGGCTTGATGATGAAAGCACACCGCAGGGAATTGACTTTGACAAGGCAGTTGAAAAAAATCCTGTAATAGCAGTAGCGAAAATATATAAAAGTGCGGCACAAACTGCAAAGAGCGGACTTGCACAGGGAAAGAATGTAAAACTTGATGAGAAAGAATACCTAAGAATTGCCGGAAGTATAATGCAGACATACGGTATAAAAGGCAAGTATACCCCTAATTACAAGAAAGAGCTTGCAAGTCAACTTAAGAACTTTGTTGACAGCATAGGAAAGAAAGATGCGAATTTTACAGATTTATTTGAAGAACTTGTAAATGACTGCAAGGGAGGTATTCTGCTTAGCGGTGAGTATGACACAACTCTTATGCGTGAAGAACGAGAGTTTGTACTTGACTTAATTCATGACAAGACTTTGTTCATAAGACCACGAGATATACAGCAGATTGAAGAGGATTACGGTTCGGTAGCAAACTACCGCGTTGCACTTGAATTAAATCCAACTGATAGAGGCGGAAAAAGTTTAAATGTTATCAAGGTAGCAAGTGCTTATGGCAAAGAAAAAAATCTGCATAACTTTATTAACAAAAGTAAAATTTTGTATGTTGAACCAAATAAAGAAAGAACCCATAATTGGCTGACGGTTAATAGGCTCAAATTGCCGTTACCCAGTACCAGATATGGATTCTTTAATAACAGTATATCTCAAAGTGAAAATAATGTCAATACGAAAAATAACACCGGTAAGGGTGTTGAGAGTAGAGATGTTAAGTATTCAATTAAAGAAAATGTAAAAAATAAGGTTTCAGGTGAAATATATGATAAGGTGGTTGTTCTTGATACAAACATATTTAAAGGGATTCCACCACGCAATTGGGGTAAAACTTTTAGAAATTTTATTTCAAAACATCTTATAGGAAAAAAGTTTTTAACATTTGACGAGAACGGTAAAGAAGAAATTATAGAATTTGCAAAGCCAAATGAACGAGTAACCAAAAATGGTGCTAACAACAGTCATAAAGTTATTGATAAATTATCAAGAAAGTCAGACAGAAACAGTAAGTTAGTAATCGTTCATTCTGATGAAGTAATAAATATTTCAGAAAAGCAAAATGAAAATGCAGAACATTCACATCAATGGTTAGATGAAAACGGATGGGAATTTAGAAATGCTTTTGTAATGGATAAGTATGGTAAAATATACTCGGTAACATTAAATATTGCAAAGTCTAAAGATGGGCGAAATATACTTTACGATATAAATAAAATAAACGAAGTTGGGTACGGCGACGTGCTCTCAAATGCCAAAGGCAAGAGGAGCTCGCACATAAACCCCAACTTCGTCACTAACAGTATATCTCAAAGTGAAAATAATGTCAATACGAAAAATGACGAAAGTAGCAATGATATCAAATACAGCATGGGAGGATTGAAAGCAGAAACTGCGGACAAGAGTGCACTTGAGAAAGCTATGGAGCTTGAAAAGGACGGTACAGATTCCGAGAAAATCCGTAAGGAAACGGGTTGGTTTAAGGGATATGACGGCAAGTGGCGATTTGAGATAGATAACAGCGAATTAAAGTTTAAAACAGATATCGAAAAGAACAGAGCTGCCGCAATTGAACTTGCGAAAATGAAAGTTAAAAGTGCAGAGCTTGAAGAAAAGATTGTAAATAATACAGCAACAAAAGCAGAGGAAAATGAATACTACAATCTTGACGAAAAAATGATTGAGTACAGAAAAGGAGTGAAATTGAGTGATGTAATAAATCATCCAAAACTTTTTGAAGCGTATCCGCAACTAAAGAATGTAGATGTTTATTACGAGATTTCTTCGGTTAATCGAGGTGTATACAGTTCAAACGGTAATGTGATAATGTTAAATCCGATGCATACGATTGATGAGCAGAAAGAAGCGATTATTCACGAAATTCAGCACGCAATACAGGGAATAGAAAATTTTGCGAACGGAAGTAATTTGGAATACTGGAAAAATCTCGGATACAGCGATGAAGAAGCAATGGCAATGTATTACAACACTGCCGGAGAAAGAGAAGCAAGAGATGTTTCTGCCAGAAGAGATTACAATGCAGAGCAAAGAAAAAACATCCGTCCGGACATTGACAGGAAAGATGTTGTATTTGCTAATAGCGGTGATCCAGTGTATTCGGCGGATAAAGATTTTACTAAATATGATAACCTTGAAACTCTTGATGATAAAGAAATCAAGGTGTATAATAAGCGTGGATGGGCATATGGATTGTTTAACAGGGAAGACATGAAGTTGCTTAATGAAAAATTCAGTGAATTAGACAGACGATTAAACAGTAGGACAGATAATATGCTTGCTGACGGTACAAGAATTGTTGAGGTAAACAACAAAATTGTGTCGATTGGCGGAACATATAATGATCCTGAAATTTACAGTGTGCTTCTTATTAATGCTGAAAATGAAACATATGCAGAATATGTTAAGGAGGAAATTCTTGGTTATGTCAATGAACAAAGAAATTACAGTAGAAGAAAGTATGAAGAAATCTGGGAAACTACTCCATTTGTGTATGGAGAAGAAAATATCAGACACTATAATGCGTATGATTATATCTATAAAAAAGGGGGAGATGACACAGGGCTTAGAGCAACATTACCAGGCGATTTTAGCCGTTACGGATATAATAAAGAAAGCAACATCAGAGGAACAAGTGATGCAAATGCTAAAGGAGAAGTATCCGCAGTACAGTTAGATGAAGATACCTCCGACATAAAGTACGCAACAGACGATACCATTAATGATTGGCTTGATGATGAATTCTTCTTTACCTTGATTCGCTATCTTTCTATTCATTCTGTCCGTTCACCATCCCATAAAAATAGTGATGAACCACTTTTTTTATCAGTCATCGCTTTTTTGTGTTATTATTTTATTTAATTTTCAAAACAACTGCGAGAGTGAATTTCATATTTTCGGGGTCAAAATTATGACTTACATTACCGTTGTATTGTTTTGCTATTCGTTCTATACTTTTTATTCCGTAGCCGTGAATAAATTTATTGCTTTTGGTTGTCTGTAATTTGCCGTCCTTAAGATTAGGAGCACTTGCACAGTAATTCCATATGTTGATTACAATATAGTTTGTGTTCGTTTGCTTAACTGTAAGCTCAATTTTTTTGTTATCGGCATTTTGCGTTGCCTCGAGAGCGTTTTCAAGAATATTATCAAGTAATGATGTTATATCGTTATTTGAAATGCAAGAAAAATCTATATCACGAATATCGCAGTAGAAGTCAATCTCTTTATCTTTGCAAGCACTGACATATCTGTTTATGATTGCATTTATAAGTTTGTTATCGCTGTATTTCTTTAAGTATTTAATCTGATAATCTTCATACAGACTGTCAATGTATTTGTTTATGCTTTCAAAGTCTTTTTCGTTTGAAAGTTCTTTTATTGAAAGCAAGTGGCGTTTTATATCGTGAATTAAAATATTAGAATTTTCGTATTGATTTTGCAAAATAGAGTAATATTCGGTATCAATTTCTGATTTTTGCTTTTGCAGCTTTAGCGCCGTGTTTTCGTATTGAGTTTTCAATACGTCTTCGTGTACAAGAAAAACAACTATATTTGAATACATTAAAAGCAGAGCGCCTACCGCAAACAAAACATATGTAAATTCGTCAAGTTTATAGTTAAGCGAAATGTATGACATACCGCATATGATAAGTATTGACGCCATCGGCAGAAAGAAAAGCATATTTGTTTTATTTAGCTTCAAATTTTCTTTATTTTCTTTGACGGAAATTTTAGATACAAAGTATGCAATAAAGAAGAAAAATAACTGCGAGCTGCCGCTTAATAAGAAAAATATCATACCGTTCTCAGTGATTCCTTTAATATCAATATTAAAAGTTACCATTACAAGGAACAGCAGAGTCATTTTTGTTATGAGAGTTATAGATGTGAGAAGAATTGAAGTGAATATTGCTTGAAAAACATTTGTGTTAAAGCAAAAAATACACAGCAACAGATTGCAAGCTAAAAATGCTACAATATTTGAATATTCCACACCTACCGTATTTATTATAAATTGCAGTGCAGCAGACAATGAAAAGCATAAAAATAAACCCATATTGCTCATTTTCTGAGCAAATTTGCCGGAAATAAATATGTAAGAAATGATTGCCTCAAATACCGTTACCATCGCATAGCTGAAAATTATCATACAATACCTCCCGCAAAATCAAAAAAGGCTTTTTTAAATTCTGCGTATTTTCTTTGCGAAATGCAATGCTCCATAAGATTCTCATTGGCCCCCTGAAATGTAATTGAACTTTTATCAAAGTTAATTACATTCTGTAAGTTTACGATATAGCTTTTATGCGATTGGACAAAGCAGTTAGGCTGATTGATTATTTCGTACCATTCGGCAGGTTTCTTATTTGTTTCGTATGATTTGTATTTAGTAACGATAAGTGAACCGTGTTTTCTGTTTTCAATATAGAGAATATCCCTTGTTTTTACGGTGAAAATTTCGTCATATTTTTCTATTATAATACTTTTACTGATTTTCTTGTAATAGTCAACGGCTTCAAGAAAATTTCTGTTAAACCTTTCAGTGTCAATCGGCTTTGAAAGATATCTGAAAACCTGAATTTTCATTGCACTGTCAAGGTAAGCCGGATATGAGGTAAGAATCATAATAATAATGTCGGGGTTTAATTGTTTTAATCTTTCCGATACCTCAAGTCCGTTTACGGCAGGCATTTGAACATCGACTATAGCGATGTCGTAAGAATGTTTTTCTTTAAAAATAAAATCACCGCAGGTACGCATATCTATATTAAATTCTATTTTATAGTTTTTTTGAAGATTACTTATAAGTGACCGTACTTTTTCGAGTATTGATTTATCATCATCACAAAGCAGAATATTAAGCACCGAAATTCCCCCTTTAGAAGATATTATACAACATAATTTTTAATTTGTCATATAAAAAACATCACTTTTGACTTTTTTTAATGCGTTTTTGCCCAAACTGTAACAAATGAAAATCCTTGTGCTATAATAAAAATAGTAAATAGAGGAAAAACAAGTACATTTAGAAGTTTTGTATTTAGCGGTTTTGATTATGGCACTTCACAGCTACTTCATACATCTGCGATATGATGTGTGAAGTAAAGCGGTGCTGTGCAACGGTACGGAGGTTTGTATAAAATAAAAAGGGAGAAATACTCTTGAATACAGTTGCATTACAGGATTTTCAATCATATGCAAAAGTTAATGACAATGTTATTAACAAATTCAAGAATAAAATTTCTAAAACTTTGCTTAAAATTTGGCAAAATTACGGATTAGGCACTTTTATGAACGGATATATTAAAGTGATTAATCCCGATGATTATCAAAGTATAATTGATAATACATACTTTCCGTATAAAGACGCAGTTCCCATTTTTGTAACTGCATTTGGTGACATAATTACCTTGGAAAGCGGCGAATATATAAGTATAATGTATTTTCGCTACGGAAAATGTGAACTGATGCTCAAAGATTTTGATTTTTTTTAAAAAGACTTGCAGACAAGAGCTTTTTAAACGAATTTTTTTCTTTGAATCAGTATTATAAAGCTGTTAACGAACATGGAAATTTGTTTTATATAGAGTGTTTTGGTTATATGCCTTTATTAGCGCTCGGTGGGGACGAAGACACCGATAATCTGAAAAAATTTCAGATACCGGAGCACATAGCGTTGATAAATTCATATTTCCTCATACTGATGTAAATCCGTTCTGCCTGACATCTTGAGATTTATAAAAATAGAGTAATCGGCAATATTGATGTTTAAAGAGAGAGGGAGCAAGATGTTAGGCAACGAGATTTAATTTTAAATTTGATAGTATCTTATATGTTTTAGTGGTATCTGCAGTTAATGAGGATACTGCTTTTTTTATTTATATTGTTATAAAATTTATAGGCTCTATGTCAATAGTTGGGGTAAATTATGGTTTAGCAAATTGATTTGCCAATCAATTATAAAAGTTTGGTCGACC
>ERZ827440.219-NODE-219-length-88823-cov-6.700399_pt1 | contig 88823 bp, 70 predicted proteins | sample MGYA00519774_ERZ827440 | MGnify/ENA primary metagenome ERZ827440 (study PRJEB31778, sample SAMEA3449302) | human gut metagenome | biome: human gut; feature: human-associated habitat; material: faeces | place: United Kingdom | collected 2010/2012 ... | reverse complement strand
GAACAGCGGCTTATAGCCGCAGAACAAACCACCGGCTAAGCCGGTGGTCATGATTTTTTGAGTATATTTTATGATAAACCGTGCGAACATAAGCATAGACGGAGGTGTTTCGATAATTATGGATCATTTTGTGTTACATTCCGAATACGAACCGACCGGTGATCAGCCGGAAGCCATTAAAGCACTTGTAGATGGATTTAAAGAGGGAAACCAGTTTCAGACACTTCTCGGTGTTACCGGCTCCGGAAAGACATTTACGATGGCAAATGTAATCGAGCAGATGAATAAGCCTACTTTGGTCATTGCCCATAATAAGACCCTGGCAGCTCAGTTATATGGTGAGTTTAAAGAGTTTTTCCCGGAAAATGCGGTAGAATATTTTGTTTCCTATTATGATTATTATCAGCCGGAAGCTTATGTGCCGTCGACGGATACGTATATCGAAAAGGATTCCGCCATCAATGATGAAATTGACAAACTGCGCCATTCCGCGACAGCGGCACTGACGGAGCGGCGGGATGTTATTATTATTGCCAGTGTTTCTTGTATTTATGGATTGGGTAGTCCGATTGATTACCAAAATATGACAGTATCACTCCGCCCGGGAATGATGCGCGAGCGGGATGAAGTGATTCAGAGACTGGTGGAGATCCAGTATACTCGGAATGATATGGATTTTCACCGTGGTACATTCCGGGTACGTGGTGATGTGCTTGAGATTTTTCCGGCATCAGCGACGGACCGGGCGATTCGGGTAGAATTTTTTGGAGATGAAGTAGACCGCATTCAGGAAATTGATGTGCTGACAGGAACACCGTTGAACAATTTGGAGCATATGGTTGTATTCCCGGCTTCCCATTATGTCGTGTCTCCGGATAAAATGGAAAAAGCGATAACGGGGATAGAGAAAGAATTGAAAGAGCGTGTCAAATATTTCAAAGCAGAAGACAAATTGATCGAAGCACAGCGAATTTCAGAGCGAACACATTTTGATATTGAGATGCTGCGTGAGACGGGATTTTGTTCCGGTATCGAAAATTATTCGATGCACTTAAATGGCATGAAGGAGGGCGAGATGCCGCATACCCTTTTGGACTATTTCCCGGATGATTTTCTGATCATGGTGGATGAGTCTCATATAACGATTCCACAGATACGGGGAATGTATGCCGGTGACCAGTCGCGTAAAACGACACTTGTAGATTATGGATTCCGCCTGCCGTCAGCAAAGAGCAATCGTCCGTTAAATTTTGAAGAGTTTGAAAGTCATATCAATCAGATGATGTTTGTTTCGGCAACTCCGTCGGAATATGAAGAAACACATGAATTGATGCGCACGGAGCAGATTCTTCGTCCGACCGGATTATTGGATCCGGAAGTGATCGTTCGTCCGGTGGCAGGTCAGGTGGATGATCTGCTGAAAGAAATTAAAGCGGTAACGAAGAAAAAAGGAAAAGTTTTGGTGACGACGCTTACGAAACGTATGGCAGAAGATCTGACGGATTATTATAAAGAAGTTGGTGTCCGGGTAAAATATCTGCATTCGGATATTGATACGTTGGAAAGAAGTGAGATCATCCGCGATATGCGGCTGGATGTGTTTGATGTTCTGGTTGGTATTAACTTGCTGCGCGAAGGGCTCGATATACCGGAAGTGAGTCTTGTGGCGATTCTGGATGCGGACAAAGAAGGATTCCTTCGTTCGGAGACTTCGTTGATACAGACGATTGGGCGTGCAGCCAGAAATGCAGAAGGCCGGGTAATCATGTATGCAGACAAGCGGACGGATTCGATGGATAAAGCGATTTCAGAGACGGAGCGACGCCGTAAAATTCAGGATGCCTATAATAAGGAACATGGTATTACACCGCAGACGATTAAGAAAGCGGTCAGAGAGTTGATCCGTATTTCGTCCAAGGCAGATGCCGGAATGGAAGAGTTGCAGAAAGATCCGGAATATATGTCAGAAGAAGAATTGCAGAAACAGATTGCGAAGATTATGAAGAAAATGAATCAAGCGGCGGCAGAACTGAATTTCGAGTTGGCGGCATCGCTTCGTGATCAGATGATAAAAATGAAAAAGATATTGCAGGAGATGGAATAAAATGGAAAATAAGAGAATCATACAGATACGAGGAGCGAAAGAGCATAATTTAAAAGGTGTTGATCTCGACATTCCCCGCGATGAGTTTGTGGTATTGACGGGATTAAGCGGCTCCGGAAAATCATCGCTTGCGTTTGATACGATTTATGCAGAAGGGCAGCGCCGTTATATGGAATCGCTGTCTTCGTATGCCAGAATGTTTCTGGGACAGATGGAAAAGCCAAATGTCGAGAGTATTTCCGGACTTCCTCCGGCGATATCGATCGATCAGAAAACGACAAACCGTAATCCAAGATCTACGGTGGGAACGGTAACCGAAATATATGATTATTTTCGTTTATTATACGCCCGTATCGGGATTCCACATTGTCCAAAATGTGGAAAAGAGATTAAACGGCAGACAGTAGATCAGATGGTAGATGAAATTATGAATTTACCGGAACGTACAAAAATACAGCTTTTGGCACCGGTTGTTCGCGGACGTAAAGGAGAGCATGCAAAAGTGTTCGAGAGGGCAAAGAAGAGTGGCTATGTACGTGTTATCGTGGATGGAAATATGTACGATCTGTCGGAAGAAATTTCGCTGGAAAAGAATAAAAAGCATAATATTGAGATTGTGGTGGACCGACTTGCCATTCGGGAAGGAATTGAAAAACGTATGGCAGAGTCGATTGAAAGTGTAATGCAGCTTTCCGGAGGTCTGCTTGTGGTAGATGTGATTGACGGAGAGCCGATTAATTTCAGCCAGAGTTTTTCCTGCCCGGACTGCGGGATCAGTATTGATGAGATTGAACCGAGAAGTTTTTCATTTAACAATCCATTTGGAGCCTGTCCGGTCTGTCATGGAATCGGTTATAAGATGGAGTTTGCCCCGGAACTGATGATTCCGGATCCGTCGCTAAGTATTGATGACGGAGCTATCGCTGTGCTGGGATGGCAGTCTGTGACAAACGAGGGAAGTTTTACCAGAGCGACGATGGAAGCATTGGCAAAAAAATACAATTTTGATCTTTCTACCCCTTTTGAAGACTATCCGCAGAATATTCAGGATATCATTCTTCATGGAACGAAGGGAGAAAAGGTGGATGTTCACTATGTGGGACAGCGTGGACGAGGTGTATACAGTATTGAATTTGAAGGTTTGATAAAAAATGTTGAGCGGCGCTACCGTGAGACAGCATCCGATACAACAAAACAGGAATATGAGACATTTATGCGGATTACCCCATGTTCGGAGTGTGGGGGAAGAAGATTGAAAAAGGAATCTTTGGCTGTGACAGTGGGAGATCGGAATATTGCGGAAATCAGTGATTATTCCATCGGCGATTTAAAGAAATTTGTGGATGGTTTGGACTTGACACCGACACAGCTTCAGATTGGTAAATTGATTTTGCGTGAGATCAAATCAAGACTTGGTTTTCTTTTGGATGTCGGACTGGAGTATTTATCATTATCCCGTGCAACATCATCTTTATCCGGTGGAGAAGCGCAGCGTATCCGCCTGGCGACGCAGATAGGGTCGGGTCTTGTAGGTGTTGCCTACATTTTGGATGAACCGAGCATTGGCCTCCATCAACGTGACAATGACAAATTGATAAAGACATTGCAGCATTTAAAAGACCTTGGAAATACCTTGATCGTGGTAGAACATGATGAGGATACGATGCTGGCTGCGGATTATGTGGTAGACATTGGACCAGGTGCAGGAGAACATGGTGGAAAAGTCGTTGCGGCAGGAACGGCAGAGGACATTATGAAATGCGAAGAGTCGGTGACAGGGGCTTATCTCAGTCATCGTATCGTGATTCCTGTGCCGGAGAAACGGCGTAAGCCAACCGGATATTTAAAAGTAATCGGTGCAAAAGAAAATAATTTAAAAAATATAAATGTAGATATACCGCTGGGTGTATTTACCTGTGTGACTGGTGTGTCCGGGTCCGGAAAAAGTTCGCTGGTAAATGAGATCTTGTATAAGATGCTGGCGAAGACATTGAACCGTGCCAGATGCATTCCGGGAAAAGTGAAAGAGATCAAGGGCATGGATCAGCTGGATAAGGTTATTAATATTGACCAGTCACCAATCGGCCGTACGCCGAGATCCAACCCGGCGACGTATACCGGAGTATTTGATATGATCCGTGATCTGTTTGCTGCCACGCCGGACGCAAAGGCAAGAGGCTACAAGAAGGGAAGATTCAGTTTTAATGTGAAGGGCGGCCGTTGCGAAGCCTGTCGCGGAGACGGAATTTTAAAGATTGAGATGAACTTTTTGCCCGATGTATATGTGCCTTGCGAAGTGTGCCATGGCAAGCGTTACAATCGTGAAACACTGGATGTTTTGTACAAAGGAAAAAGTATATACGATGTGCTGGATATGACGGTTGAAGAGGCGCTTGACTTTTTCAAAAACATTCCTTCGATTCATCGCAAGATACAGACGATGTATGATGTTGGCCTGTCTTATGTGAAATTGGGACAGCCGTCGACGACATTGTCCGGTGGAGAAGCGCAGCGTATCAAACTTGCGACAGAACTTAGTAAACGGAGTACCGGAAGAACGATTTACATTTTGGATGAGCCGACCACGGGACTTCATTTTGCGGACGTTCACAAATTGATCGAGATATTGCAGCGGCTTACCGATGGCGGAAACACGGTACTTGTCATTGAACACAATCTGGATGTGATCAAAACAGCAGATTATATCATTGATATCGGACCGGAAGGCGGAGAAAAAGGCGGAACGGTAATCGCCAAGGGAACACCGGAAAAAGTTGCCAAAACAGAAGGCTCCTATACAGGGGAGTATATCCGTAAAATGCTGCCGCAGAAAGGAAAGAAGAAATGAAAGAATACCCTTTTTTTGCTATGATGGCAAGGATGAAATACATTGAGCGGTGGGCACTAATGAGAAATTCTGTAAAAGAAAATATCAGTGAACATTCGCTTGAGGTGGCGATGATCGCACATGCATTGGGGATTATTGCCAATGAAAAATTCGGAAAAGAAATCGATCTTGGAAAAATTACATTAATGGGTTTGTACCATGATGCCAATGAAATCATTACCGGAGATATGCCTACTCCTGTAAAATACTATGACGAAGAGATACAAAAGGCATATAAAAAAGTAGAGAGAGTGGCAAGCGTTACCTTGTTAAATCAGCTTCCGGATTATATGCAGCCCTATTACCGGGAAATTTTGCTGGAACAATCCGGGGAAGAAGCCTTGTGGCGTCTTGTAAAGGGGGCAGATAAATTGTCTGCTTTGATTAAGTGCATTGAGGAGAAAAAGGCAGGAAATTCGGAGTTTTCCACGGCCCATGAAACAATTTTGGAATCCTTAAAACAGATGGAACTTCCGGAAGTTGACACGTTTATGGAAGAATTTCTGCCCTCGTATACAAAGACATTGGATGATATACAAAAAAAGTGAAAAAATTTGTTCTAACACTAGCGATATTTTTACAAGTATGTTATACTAGTATTATTATAGTGCAGGTAGTAACAATTTTTGTAAAGGAAGGTACTGATAATGAGAAGGATATTATGCTTTGGAGATTCAAATACATATGGTTATGCTCCGGACGGACAGCGATACGAAGCAGACAGCATATGGCCGGGAATCATGGGAAAATTATTGGGAGATCGTTTTGAAGTTATTGCCGATGGAAAAAATGGAAGAACGATTGCGTTTGATGATCCATATATGGAAGGCTGTAACGGTATGCTTGATATTGAGGCAAGTCTTGAAGCCAATGCACCATTGGATCTTGTTGTACTGATGCTGGGAACCAATGATCTGAAAAAGTATTTTGATGCTACACCGGCTCAGATCGCGCAAAATCTTAAGACGATGTGCGAGTTGATCCAGCAGAAAACAGACGCAAAGATTTTGATTGCAAGTCCGATGCTTTTGGGAGATGAAATTGAATTTTCACCGACATTAAGTTTGGAATTTGGACGTGCTCAGATTGATTATTCTTTTGATTTTGCGCCACAGTTTTCGAAAGTAGCCCAGGAAGTGGGGGCAGGATTTATTGACCTTGCTGTTGTGGCTGTGTCAAGTGGTGCAGACTGTCTTCATCTTATGCCGGAAGAACACCAGCAGATTGGTGCGGCGATGAAAGATAAGGTAATGGAAGCATTTGCAGAGGAGATTCGTGCGGAAGAGGAAGAAGAACGCCGGAAAGCGGAGGAAGAAGCTCGTCGTAAGGCGGAGGAAGAGGAAGCCCGCCGGAAAGCCGAGGAAGAAGAAGCCCGTCGGAAAGCGGAAGAAGAAGCACGTCGGAAAGCGGAAGAAGAGGCTCGTCAAAAAGCGGAGGAAGAAGCACGGCTTAAAGCGGAAGAAGAGGCTCGACGGAAAGCTGAGGAAGAGGAAAAACTTCGTCTGGCAGCGGAAGAAGAGGCTCGCCGTAAGGCGGAAGAAGAGGCATTACAGAAAGCGCTGGCAGAAGAAAAAGCACGCCGTGAGCAGGAAGAGATAGAGGAAGCTGCACGCAAAAAACAGGAAGCGATTTTGGAAGAGGCAGCGAAAGAAGCAGAAAAAGAAAAAGAAACGGTATTTGATCCGATGAATCCAAATCAGGAAGATCTTCCGGTTTGGCAGGTGGGCGATGTAGATTTGTCTGCACCGGTGGCACAGGAAGAAGCGGATAATATTGTTTTGTCCGGTGAGATTACGGCATCTGCGGCAGCATCCGAGCAGGAGGATGATCTGGCATCGATGCTTCAGGAAGAACAGCCAAGTGGACTGGGCGGTATTGAGTTTGCAACCGGCGGAACATTGGATTCATTTGACACTTCGACAGGTAGTTCACAGACAGATTTTGGTGGCTTGACAACACTGGAATTTGGCACAGCAGCATCTTCTGAGCAGAAGGAAAAGATGATAGCCGGAAAAGTATATCGTTTTGATGATGAACTGCATGAAGTTATATTTAGGACCAGAAAATTGACAGATGAGTTTAACCAAACACGATATGATGACGTAGATGGCAGAGAACGTATTATCCGTGATCTGTTTGGCAGTGTTGGAGCAAAGGTATGTGTAGAAGCTCCATTCCGCTGTGATTACGGCTTTAATATTTATGTTGGCGATAACTTTTATGCAAATTATGGCTGCGTTGTGCTGGATTCTGCAAAAGTAACCATTGGAGACCATGTATTTTTAGGACCAAATGTACAGATTTATACACCGTGTCATCCAATCTATGCACCGGCTCGAAATGAAGGCTATGAATACGCAAAAGAAGTGACGATTGGCGACGATGTTTGGATTGGCGGAAATGTTACGATTGTACCGGGAGCACACATTGGAAGTAATGTTGTGATCGGAGCGGGATCGGTTGTAACAGGAGATATTCCGGACGGAGTTGTTGCTGCGGGAAATCCTTGCCGCATTATCCGTAAGATTACAGAGCAGGATAAACAAAACTGGCTTGATAAAAAAGAAAATGACTAATTGTTAATTGGTAGTAAATACGAAAAGAACCTTCGAAAACTCAGACGAGTGATCGAAGGTTCTTTTTATAAATAATATAATCTGATAACTTAATGAATCGAGTCTCTGTATTCTCTTGAAGAAGCGAAAAAGCGATTGATCTCGCCACCTTGTTCGTTGGCGATGTAGGAACGCATTTTTGTCAGTTCATCAATCATAAGGGAAAGAAAATGGTCGATACTGTCAGCGTTGGAGAGGCAGATGCTTTCCCACATTTCCGGAGAAGAAGAGGCGATTCGCGTAATGTCTTTGAAACCGCCGGCGGCAAAAGTTTTCATAAGTTCATTTGATGTATCATTTTCGCGGACCATATTGACAAGCGAAGCGGCTACAATATGTGGCACATGGCTGATCGCGGCGGTAATATCGTCGTGAAGACCGGCATCTACTGTAGCAAAGATGGCACCTGTTCCGGAGAGAATTTTCTTTAGAAAAAGAACTTTTTCTTCTGCGGTCGTTTTGCATGGAGTGAGAAGATAGTAGGAATCCTGCAGTAAATCTTCGGAGGAATTCGCAAACCCGGTCTTTTCCGAGCCTGCCATCGGATGCCCGCCGATGAATTGGGCCTCCAGTTCGAGACGTTCGACCTCTTTATGGATGTTTCCTTTCACGCTTCCGACATCTGTAATAATACAGGTTTTATTGATAAGAGGTTTTAACTGTTCCAAAAATTGAATATTCTGCAACACAGGAGCACATAGGAAAATAATATCGCATTCAGAAAAACGAGCATCTATCGAATAGGTGATATCGCTGATAATTCCGTCTTTTTGTCCCTGCAAAAGATCTTCGTTCTTTCTACGACTGTAGACGATAATCCGGCAAGAGGGAAAATTTTTGCGGATGGAGCGGGCAATGGAACCGCCGATCAGGCCCAGCCCTAAAAAACCAATAGTAATTTGTTTCATGATGTCCTCCTTGTGTGTTTGTACATGATTTCCGATTTTATTTTACATCAAAATGTTGATATTGTAAACAAATGATTGAAAATCCCTTTGAAATTTAAAGAACTTTATGATATGATTTAAGAAAAAAATCAAGGCAGAAAGGAAGCAGATAAAATGAAAGATACAACAATTTCAGATTCCATTTTTTACGTGGGTGCAGATGATACGACACTGGATTTGTTTGAAAGCCAGTATATTGTTCCGGAAGGAGTGTCTTATAACTCCTATGTGATCATGGACGATAAAATTACGATTATGGACACTGTGGATCAGCGGGCAACAGAAGAGTGGATCGCTAATGTGAAAAATGTCCTTAAAGATAAGACTCCTGCTTATCTTGTGGTATCCCATATGGAACCGGATCATGCGGCAAATATTCAGAAGATTGCGGAAATGTATCCGGAAATGAAAATTATTGGAAATGCAAAAACATTTTCGATGATGCCACAGTTTTTCGACTTTGATCTGAGTAATCGAAGTGTTGTGGTAAAAGAAGGCGAAGAAATTTCGCTGGGAGCACATACGCTTCAGTTTTTCATGGCTCCGATGGTGCATTGGCCGGAAGTTATGGTAACATATGAGAAGAGTGAAAAAATTCTATTTTCTGCAGATGGATTTGGTAAATTTGGTGCCTTGTCTGTAGAAGCAGACTGGGCTTGTGAAGCCAGAAGATATTATTTTAATATTGTAGGAAAATATGGTGCACAGGTACAGGCTTTGTTAAAGAAAGCGGCGACATTGGATATTCAGATGATCTGCCCACTTCATGGACCGATCTTGAAAGAAAATCTTGGCTATTATATTGACAAATATAATACTTGGAGCAGCTATGAGCCAGAAGATGAGGGGGTATTGGTAGCTTATGCTTCCATCCATGGAAATACTGCCAAAGCTGCTAAAAAGATGGGCGAGATCCTCAAAGAAAAAGGTGCTAAGAAAGTAGTTGTCAGTGATCTTTCCCGTGAGGATATGGCAGAAGTAATAGAAGATGCATTCCGCTATGATAAGATCGTTGTCGCAGCAGCAACCTATGATGGAGGAATTTTCCCGGTTATGGAAGACTTCCTTCGCCATTTGAAGAGTAAAAATTATCAGAAACGTGTCGTTGGTATTATGGAAAATGGTTCCTGGGCGCCGATGGCAGGAAAACAGATGCGCGCGATTCTGGATGAGATGAAAAATCTTACCATTTGCGACAGTCAGGTAACGATCCGTTCTACGATGAATGAGAAAAATGTAGAAGAAATGAATCAGCTGGCTGAAGAACTTTTGGAAAAATAAGGAAAAATAAACGTCCGATACAGAGAAATCGTTTCCCTGCAGCGGACGTTTTTATCTTTTTAAAAAGTATTTATAGTTTCGAGTATCCGTAACTATTTACAATCGCATCGATTTTCTGTCCTGCATGACAAAGAGGGCAGTCTTTCTGAGCAAATGATTTGTAATCTGAAAAATCATCCGTAGTAAAGATGGAACGAACCGGATATCCGTGAATTTCATCTTTTGCACTAAAGATCGCAGACAATCCCTGAATGATTCCACCATAATATTCCAAACACTCCAGACATTGGTCAATGGTCTTTCCGGTAGTGGCAGAAGCAACAAGCAGGAGAATATTTTTCCCTCTGACCATTGGTTGAATATTGTCACGGAAAAACATCTGTCCGCTGGAATCGAATTCCGGCTCAATGACATAGATGCTTTGGTGTGCGTTCATGGAGATAACGCCGGCATCTGTCAGAATCTCAGCAAGATAAGCACCGATGACATAGGTTCCGTCCATACAGACGATCGCATCGATCGGAGTGTTGTATTTGTAATTGTTTGCCATGGTGGAAGCCACGGCTTTTGCCTCGCGCTGTCCGACTTTCAAACGTGTCATATCCATGTAGTAGTTGATGTGTGAGTGGCTGGTAGCAAAATGTCCGGGAACCACTTTCAATAAAATTTTACTGTTAATTTTTGATGGTATTTTAATCGCATTTTCAAACATAGGCAACCTCCTGTATGATTGTAGTATTTGAAACAAAAATTATTTTGCCGGTTCACCGGTGGCGGTTTCTTCGGACGCATTTTCATCATTTTCGCCTTCTTCTTTCTTTGACGTCTGCGACAGCAGTGTCAGAATGGAGAGAAGAATTGTTAAAACAATAGGTGCTGCGTAGATGATCGTTCGAATATCAGAACGAACCCGGACGCCTGGGGAGTTAAACCAGATAAATAACGTGAGGTAGGTGGTAAATACCAAAGTCCCGAAAATAATGCCCAAAATCTGACCGATGCGTTTTCCCTTTAACCAAGAGGTCCAAAGGCAATACACCAGAAAAAAAGCGAGTGCACTGTCGAAAAGACCAAAAATAAGCATACCAACATTGATTCCCATAGGACTATCCTCCGTTTCAAATTATGTTCTGTTATGTTGCATAAAAACAGTATACTACATTATTTGAAAAATTTCCATGATTTTTTGTTGACAAGTAAAAAAAAATATGATATTGTAATAAAGCACGCAGGAATGGCGGAATTGGCAGACGCGCACGGTTCAGGTCCGTGTGGTAGCAATACCATGAGGGTTCAAGTCCCTTTTCCTGCATCCAAGACTCTGTTCAGAAAATGGACAGAGTTTTTTGTTATCTGGAATTGTTCTGTTTGCGTTCACAAAAAATTCGTAGAGTTTGTTCTTTACAAAAGAAAATAATATGGTAAAATATTATTATATGCTTTGAGCAAAAAAATGTATTTCGGAGGGTAACAATGAACAACTCAAAAAAATTAGCAAAAAACAACGGAGTAAGTAAGAAACAGGGAGGAGGCACCGGCGCTTTGTCTTTTGTTTCTTCTAAAAATAAGGTTCTGGTGATTTTAGGTATTCTTGCCGTTATCGTATTGTGCGCAGGGGTGTGCTATATGCAGCTTCGCCCGCGTGCCGTATTGGTAGTTTCCACGACAGATGAAAATGGAACACAAAAGAAAGACACGGTTTATATGAAAGAAGCCGTTTACAGCATTTATCAGGTAGAAAACCAGTACAATCAATATTCTTCCATTTATCAGCAGCTGTATGGAAAGACATATTGGGAAATGGAAGATGTTGACAGTAAAGGAAGAAATGGTGCTTCCGCTGCGAAAAAGCAGGTGATGGATTCTTTGAAACAGCGTGAGGTCCTTTATATGGAGGCTCAGAAGAGAGGATATTCCCTCACGGCAGAAGAAGAGAAAACAGCAGAAAACAATGTTACAGACACCATGAAAAACTTTACAGACAAACAGAAAAAACTGGAGGGTCTGGATGAAAAGACCTTGAAAAGTGAATTTAAGAAAAATGCACTTGCAGAGAAATTCCGTCAGATTTTGATCAAAGAAAGCGGTGTGGATGAAGAGGCATTGAAAGCAACTGTAAATAAAAAGGATTACAGACAGTATACATTGCAGTATTATAAAGTCAGCAATCAGGAAACCAGCGGAGAAGAAACCAAAGAGGTTTCCGCAGAACAGAAGCAGACAAATCTTACGAATATGCAGGCGTTACAGGAAAAAGCAAAGACAGCAGAGGATTTTACAAAACTGTTGGATGACAATGACAAAACGGGAATTCAGTATCAAACAGAGAATCTGATCAAAAAGGATCTGAAAGATTCTACATTCCTGAATAAAAAACTTCGTAAGCAGATCATGGAAATGGATAATGGTCAGATCTCAGATATTATTGAGGGAGACGACGGTTATTATCTGATCAAAATGGTAAACAACGATGACAGTGAAGCGTATGACAATCAGTGCCAGTCTGTTGTCAATGAAGAAGAAACAAAGCAGTTCAACGCAAGATATGCTGAATTTGCACCAAATTATGTTACAGAAGTTCAGAGTTATTGGAAGGGCCGCGTAAAACTTGGGTCTTACACAATATAAGAGGAACTTGTAGTGATAATGATGGATAAGACAAGATAGGAGAGAAAATCATGGCTAATGTAAAGCGAATTTACGTAGAAAAGAAAGAGGACTATGCCGTAGCTGCAAAAGAGTTGAAACAGGAGGTAAAGGAATACCTTGGAATTAAGGATCTTGAGCAGGTTCGAGTATTGATTCGCTATGATGTCGAGGGCATTCAGGAAGAAACTTACAAAAAAGCACTGGCAACCGTATTTTCAGAACCACCGGTAGATTATGTCTATGAGGGAAGCTTTGAGAAAAAAGCAGGAGATAAGGTGTTTTCCGTTCAATATCTGCCGGGACAGTTTGATCAGCGTGCGGATTCCGCAGAGCAGTGTGTGAAATTATTGAACGAAAGCGAAGAACCGGTTATTCGTTCGGCTACTACTTATGTTTTGTCAGGCAATATTTCCGAAGAAGATTTTGCCCGTATCAAAGAGTACTGCATCAACCCGGTAGATTCGAAAGAGACGGATGAAACCATTCCGGAAACACTGGTAACCAAATTTGAAGAGCCGGCAGATGTTAAGATTTTTGATGGCTTTAAGGACATGCCGGAAGAAGAACTGAATCAATTGTATCAGTCTCTCGGTCTTGCCATGACATTTAAAGACTTTTTACACATTCAGAATTATTTTAAAAATGAAGAAAAACGTGACCCTAGCGTGACGGAGATTCGTGTGTTAGATACATATTGGTCGGATCACTGCCGTCATACCACATTTTTGACAGAATTGAAAAATGTTACATTTGAAGAAGGCGATTACAAAAAGCCGATTCAGGACACGTTTGAACAGTATAAAAAAGATCATGAGACAATTTATAAAGGAAGAGATGATAAATTCGTTTCCTTGATGGATATTGCACTTATGGCGATGAAAAAACTTCGTGCAGAAGGAAAATTGGACGACATGGAAGTTTCGGATGAAATTAATGCCTGCTCGATTGTTGTTCCGGTTGAGATCGATCACGAAGATGGTAAAGGACCGGTTATGGAAGAATGGCTTGTGTTCTTTAAAAATGAGACACACAACCATCCGACTGAAATTGAGCCATTTGGTGGAGCTGCTACCTGTCTTGGCGGTGCGATCCGTGACCCATTGTCAGGACGTGGCTATGTGTACCAGGCAATGCGTGTTACCGGCGCTGCTGATCCGACAAAATCGTTGAAAGATACATTGGAAGGTAAACTGCCACAGAGAAAGATTGTGACAGGGGCTGCCAGCGGATACAGTTCTTATGGTAACCAGATTGGTCTTGCAACAGGACTGGTAGATGAGATCTATCATCCGAATTATGTGGCAAAACGTCTGGAAATCGGTGCCGTTATGGGGGCTGCTCCTCGTAAAAATGTAATTCGTGAAAATTCGGATCCGGATGATGTCATCATTCTTCTTGGGGGAAGAACCGGACGAGATGGCTGTGGTGGAGCGACAGGATCTTCGAAAGCACACAATACAGAGTCTATTGATACCTGTGGTGCAGAAGTACAGAAAGGTAATGCTCCGACAGAGCGTAAGATTCAGAGATTGTTCCGCAGAGAAGAGGTCAGCCGTTTGATCAAAAAATGTAATGACTTTGGTGCCGGCGGTGTATCCGTTGCAATCGGTGAACTGGCAGACGGACTGCGCGTGGATCTTGATAAAGTGCCTAAGAAATATGCCGGTTTGGATGGAACAGAGCTTGCAATTTCCGAATCCCAGGAGCGTATGGCGATTGTTGTAGATCCGAAGGATGTAGATAAAATGCTTGGTTATGCAAACGAGGAAAACCTGGAGGCGATTCCGGTAGCTGTAGTTACGGAAACTCCAAGACTTGTTCTTTCCTGGAGAGGAAAAGAAATTGTAAATATTTCCCGCGCATTTCTGGATACCAACGGAGCACATCAGGAAACAGATGTAACGGTTACGATGCCTTCAAAAGCAGAAAATTATATGGAAAAAGTGGAAGTGAAAGATAACTTTAAAGATACTTTCACAGACACATTAAAAGGTTTGAATGTCTGCTCCAAAAAAGGATTGGTGGAAATGTTTGACAGTTCTATCGGAGCGTCAACGGTTACAATGCCATATGGTGGTAAATACCAGCTGACACCTACGCAGACGATGATTGCAAAACTTCCGGTATTGGATGGAAAATGTGATACGGTTACAATGATGAGTTATGGCATGGATCCATATCTTACCAGCTGGAGTCCATATCATGGAGCAGAATATGCAGTGCTTACCTCGGTGGCCAAGATTGTTGCTGCCGGTGGGGATTATAAAAAGATTCGTTTTACGTTCCAGGAATACTTCAAACGTATGACGGAAGACAGTAAACGCTGGGGAGAGCCGATGGCAGCTTTGCTTGGTGCATATGATGCACAGATGAAATTCGGTCTTCCGTCAATTGGTGGAAAAGACAGTATGTCGGGAACTTTCAATGATATAGATGTTCCACCGACATTGTGTTCATTTGCTGTAGATGTGGCTAAGGTTTCCGATGTTGTTACACCGGAATTGAAAAAAGCAGGAGATGTACTTGTATGTCTGCCAATCCGCAAAGATGCGTATGATCTTCCGGATTACGATTATGTACTCAACATGTACGAGACAGTAACGACACAGATGCGTGGCGGTCTCGTAAAAGCGGCCTATGCTTTGGAAGGCAAAGGAATTGCACAGGCGGCTGCGAAGATGGCATTTGGTAATAAACTGGGTGTTGCATTTGAAGAGAAAGAAGCCGTTTCCACATACTTTGAACCGGCTTATGGTGATCTCCTTCTTGAAGTGGATGCTGCAGATGTAGAAAAAGTAGCTGCACTTGGATTGGATTACAAAGTGGTTGGTACGGTTACGGAAAAAGCTGAGTTTACTTACGGAAACGAAAGTGTATCCATGGAAGAGGCAATTGCTTCCTGGACACAGACCTTGGAAAAAGTATTCCCAACCCGTTCCGGAGTGGAAGACAAGAAGATTACTACCGGACTTTATGATGCCAAAGAGATTTATGTGTGCAAGCATAAAGTGGCAAAACCAAAAGTATTTATTCCGGTATTCCCAGGTACAAACTGCGAATATGATACGATGAAATCATTTGTGGCTGCAGGCGCAGAGACAGAGAGTATCGTATTTAAGAATATGACAGAGTCAGACATTAAGGATAGTGTGGATGCATTTGAAAGAGCAATCAATGAATCCCAGATTTTGATGTTCTCCGGTGGATTTAGTGCCGGTGATGAACCGGATGGTTCTGCGAAGTTTATTACTTCCGTATTCCGCAATGAACGCATCAAAGAAGCCGTTCATCGTCTCCTTCAGGAGAGAGATGGTTTGGCACTTGGTATCTGTAATGGTTTCCAGGCTTTGGTTAAACTGGGACTGGTTCCTTATGGAGAAATCAAGACCCAGAAAGACGATTCCCCGACATTGACAACCAACAGCATTGGCCGTCATATCAGTAAATCGGTTTACACAAAAGTAGTAACGAACAAGTCTCCATGGCTCCGGAAGGCGACACTCGGCGGTGTTTATGCCGTACCGGCTTCTCACGGAGAAGGACGTTTTGTCGCAAGCAAAGAGTGGATTGATAAATTGTTCGAAAATGGACAGGTTGCTACACAGTATGTCGACGTCAATGGCAATCCGACGATGGATGAAGACTTCAATCCAAACGGTTCTTACTATGCAATCGAAGGTATCACAAGCCCGGATGGAAGAGTGTTAGGAAAAATGGCACATTCCGAGCGTCGTGGCGATGGCGTGGCATTGAATATCTGCGGCGACCAGAACCAGTTGATCTTCGAGAGTGGCGTTCAGTATTTTAAATAAAAAATATCTATTCAGGACTTATATCTAAAAAGCGAATACCTTGTCGTGTTTACACGTAAAAGGCATTCGCTTTCTGGATATGGGAGAAGTCCTGAATAGTAAATTACCGCATTGATTTTCGAAAAGCACCGGGGGTAACTCCGGTGCTTTTTTTGAATTGCCGGATGAAGTGATATACCTGGCTATATCCCAGTTCAACTGAGATGTCAGCGACAGACATGTCCGTTGAAAGAAGATATTCTTTCGCAGTTGCAATTTTATTGTCAATGATATCTGACAGACATGTAGTGCCGAACGCTTTTTTATATAAAACCTGAAAATAAGCAGGAGACAGGGTGGTTTCTTTCGCAAGATCTTTTATTTTCCAATTTTTTGTCGGGTCAGCCAAAACTTTTTTTCGTATTGTCATCAGATTTTCAAAATAAGGAACATGAGAATTCTGATAGTGTTCGGCAGACCAGGATTCCCCAATACGCGCCATGAGAAGCATCATTTGATGATATTGAATATCAAGGACATACTCGGTTGCTTCGTAATATTCCCGGCAGATCGCATGAATAATAGGATCAATTAAGTGATGGTTGTTAATTTTTATGGGTTTATTTAAAGGAAAGTGCAATTCTTTTAAAAAGCCATCCGTATCTCTTGGCAAAAAATGGATATAGTCATCGCAGTATGGTTTTGTAACAGAAAGATATTTGTAAGGGGTATAACCGGATATGATAACGACAGATGGATCTGTAATTGTATACGTATTTTCGTATACTTGAAGTAAAGTCGGCGTTTTTATGTATAAAAGAAGAAAGTCGGCTATGCCAGATGCTCTGGAAAGGGAAATTCCGTCTTTATGTATGGTGTTATAAATAGCGTTGTGAATATGCATAATATCTCTCCTTTTCAAAATAATATGTGTATTTATTGCAATTATACGACATTGAGAAACAAAATGCAAGGTTGTAAAATAAGAATAATAAAATTGAAATTTTATTTAGAAAGAATGGAGAGATGAATATGTTAACAAGAAAAACAAAGAAAGTGCTTGCCATCGTTCTTACTGGTGCTATTGCGTTGCCGGGAATGGCTTCCGGAACATTGGTTTCCGCAAAAGCAAAATGTACCACAAAGAAGATGACGCTTCAAGCAGGGAAAAAGAAAACAATTAAAATAAAAGGTAAGGTTAAGAAGGCGAAATATATGTTTAAATCTTCCAAACCATCGATTGCCAAAGTGAATAAAAAAGGAACCGTGACAGCGAAAAAAGTGGGAAAGGCAGTGATTACGATAACAGAAAAGAAAAAAGCAAAGAAAATAGTAATTGGTAAAGTAAATGTAATTGTAAAAAACAAAAAAGAAGTAAAGAAAACAGTAGAACCATCTACACAGCCATCAAAGGCTCCGGAAGCAACTGTTTCACAGACACCGGCAGCAAATGCTTCGCAAAGTCCTGTGTCAGCTGCACCAAGTGCACCGGCAGCAACTGCAACACCGTCGTCAACACCGACAGCATCACCAACTGTTACACCGACAGCATCGCCAAAGACGACACCGTACAATGGACCGGTTGCGTCTTCAAAAGCAAAATCATTTATTGATGAATCTTTTGATGTGCCGGAAGATTATGCAGAGGAATTGGACGGTTATACATATGCGGAACCGCAGACAATTACCTACTATTCGAAAGTGTCAGAAGCAGATAGAAGAGCCGTTGTTTATCTTCCGGCAGATTATGATGCGAATAAAAAATATCCGATCATGTATCTCCTGCATGGCATCGGTGGAAGCGAAAATGAGTGGAAATCCGGCCTTCCGGAGTATATTACAGGAAATTTGAATAAAGAGGGAAAAATTCCGGAAATGATCATTGTGTGCCCGAACCAGCTTGTTCAGGTGCCGGGTGAAAAAATGCCGAGTAATTACTTAGACCCGGGAAGATTTGTGATGTTCAATCGTATGGTAGATGAATTGAGAACAAGCCTGATCCCATATATGGAGGAAAATTATTCTATTATGGAGGGACGCGATAATCATGCGATCGCCGGTCTGTCAATGGGAGGAAGAACCAGTTTGTATTGTGGATTTTATATGTTGGATTACTTTAGTTACATCGGAGCTTTTGAACCGGCACCGGGAGTTCTTCCATACAGTGCAGAAGAGGGACTGTTTACGGAAGATACTTTCAAGATACCAAAAGAGTATCAGGACACTACGCTCATTATGATCCAGCAGGGAGATAATGACACTGTAGTATCCGATAATCCGACGAAGTATCATAAAGCGTTAGAGAAAAATGGAGTACGCCATATGTTCAATAATGTGCCATATGGACATGACTGGAATGCATGGAGAGAAGGATTGTATAATTTTGCAAGACGAGTATTTCAGTAATTTTATAAAACAAGGAGAAAAAGAAATGAAGAGAAGAATGATTGCCAAACTGCTGGCAGGAGTTATGCTTGTATCAGTGGCGGTTCCGGCCACAACTTGGACAGAGGCAGCAAAGAAGCCGGTTTTGTCAAAAAGATCAATTCGGTTAGAAGCCGGTAAAAAAACGACATTAAAAGTAAAAACGGCGAAGAAAGCAAGAGTTACTTGGAAAAGCAGTAAAAAGAGCGTTGTTTCCATTGGTAAAAAAACAAAAAAATCAGCACAGATCATTGCAAAGAAAAAAGGAACGGCAAAGATCAGCTGTAAGGTAAGACAGCAGAAAAAGAAATTTACCCTTGTCTGTAAGGTCAAAGTGACAAAGGCGAAGGTCAATCCTGTGAAGACGACTACTCCGACAGTGATACCAAGTACAGTACCGGCGGCTTCCGGAACGCCAGCCGTTTCCGCTAAGCCTTCAGCCACGCCATCGGCAACACCGGAAGTGACATTGCCGCCTTTGAAGTCGGATAGCATTTTGGAAAACTATGAAGATGTTTTTGGACATCTTGGAACCTGCGTAAATTACGGTTCGAATCCGAGTACGAGTCAGCTTCAGGACGAGAAGACGCTGGCATTTGTCAAAAAACATTTTAACAGTATCACGATGGAAAATGAGATGAAACCGGATGCGGTTCTTGGTTCCAAAGTGACAATGATCACAAAAGAAGAGGCGGAAAAACTGGGTTACATTATTCCTGATAATTATAAGGAAACGAGTGTTCCAAAGTTGAATTTTGATCGAATTGACAAAATATTACAGATAGCTTATGATAACGGTCTTGGACTCCGTGGTCATACCCTTTTGTGGCACAGCCAGACACCGGCGTGGTTCTTTGGAATTGATTATGACGCTGACGAAGATGCCGTAGATGAGGATACGATGGATGCAAGAATTGATTTTTATGTATCGACTGTAATGGATCATGTAATGCAGAAAGAAAAAGAAATTGCAGGTGAAACCGGTAAGATCGTATATGCATGGGATGTTGTAAATGAATATCTTCATCGGGGAAGAGCATGGTCTCTTAACTGGACGAGTGTTTACGGAGATATGAAAGGAACTCCGTCTTATGTGAAACGTGCATTTGAGCGTGCTTATGAGATGCTGGAAAAATATGATGCAACAGATAAAGTTACATTATTTTACAATGACTATGATACTTATTTTGAAGTAGAGGATCTTCTTGCCCTTGTCAATTTTATAAATGAAGGGGAAAAAGCAAAAATCTGCTCCGGAATCGGTATGCAGAGCCATGTAGATATCAAAAGACCGACGATTGAAGAGTATGGTGCAGCGTTGGAGAAATTTATGGCGGCAGGATACGAAGTTCAGATCACAGAACTTGACTTTACCATTAATTTTGATACCGATGGAACCGATAAAAAAGATCCTTCGTATGATTACAAAAACGAAGGGGAAACGATAGAAGAGCAGGCAGCCTTTGTGAAAGATTTTATGGAGATGGTGATCGCAAAGCAGAAAAACCGCGATAAGACAGTAAGCCCGAAAGGAATTACCGGGCTCACGATTTGGGGGCTTTACGATAGCATTTCCTGGAGAGGTAAGAGCCAGCCATTGCTTTTTGGTACTTCGATTGATGATCCTAAGCCGGCATTTCAGGCATTTTTAGAGGCATCGCGTACAAAGTAAAAAATTGTTTTTTTTGGTTATGTTGTATAGGAAGGTATTTTAAAAATAGAGAACCCTCTTTCTACTTGAAACACCGTTTGAATTATATTATAATTTGAGGTGGAATACGGATAGAAAGAGGGTTTTTGTATGGAAAAACGAGTGATACTGGCGTCAGGATCGCCAAGAAGAAAAGAATTGATGAAAATGATCACGGATTCTTTTGAAGTGCATGTTTCGGATTGTGAAGAGATTATTACGAGTGATGTGCCGTCAGAAGTGACCAAAGAATTGGCAAAGCAGAAAGCAGAAGCGGTGTTTAAGGAGATTTTGCAGAAAGAAAAAGAGGTCCTTGTAATTGGAGCCGATACGGTGGTCAGCCTGCAGGGGAAAATATACGGCAAACCAAAAGACAGAGAAGAAGCATTTGTTATGCTGTCGAGTCTGCAGGGGCGAACACATGAAGTGACGACAGGAGTAGTTCTGCTTACGGTGATAGCGGGTAAAATAACGCAGTGCGATGTTTTTTCGGAAACAACAGAGGTAGAGGTGGCACCTATGACCGCAAAAGAAATCGAAGCCTATATAGAGACAGGAGACTGCTATGATAAAGCAGGGGCTTATGGCATCCAAGGTGTATTTTCCAAACATATCGCTGGGGTAAAGGGAGATTATTTTAATGTAGTAGGGTTCCCAATACACCGAATTTACGAGGCTTTCAAAAAAATCAAAAAATAATCAAAAAAAATTAAAATTTTCCTTGACTTTTATGTAAACCTTATGTATAATAATGATTGTCGCTGAGAGATACGGCGACAACAAAATGCGCGAGTGGCTCAGTTGGTAGAGCACAACCTTGCCAAGGTTGGGGCCGCGGGTTCGAGTCCCGTCTCGCGCTTCTTTTTTTATATTTTTTTAGGCTGGCCATCCAGCAGATTCCCGGTACAGATGAAAAATAAATAGGAGCGTCCAAAGGTTGAAAACGGATGAAAATTATTGTATAATAATTTTAACGGAATAGTTACCTATAAAATAGAATCATATCATAATTTTTGACACAAAATGCCGATAAAATTTATATATAGATTGAGGCTTTCAGCAAAAAAGCAGAAAGGATAAAAAGTTATGAAAAAAAGTGAAAAAAAGAAAAAACATATAATATGGAAATGGGGCAGCATCTTTCTTGTACTCTGTATTGCAGTGGCGGGACTATGCTTTTGTCTGGGGGATAAATCGGATGCGGCAGAGGGACTGTATCTGACATGTGATGGATATCAGTTAAATGCCCAGACGGCATATCAGATGAAAAACCGCCAGGCGACGTTGATCCTGGGGTCGGAAGATTCGCCGATCTATGCGGATCCGAATCTGTATGAGATCAAATGGTCGATAGAGACCGGAAAGGATATCGCAGAAATCCAGCAGGGAAGCAGCCAGATTTATGGTATCGTAACGGCAAAAAATCCGGGTGAAGTAACTGTACTTGCTACGGTTTACAATAAAGTGGCAAGTGGTCTGGGACCGGTTATCGGTAGTGTTACCTGTAAGATTCAGGTCGTATTTGCCGTAGATACTTCACAAAATGATAATGTGTTCAAAAAGCCATATGAGGATTCGCAGGATAAGGCGATTTTCCTTCGTACGACGGACAAACCGGTACCGCTTACATTGAACTATGGTAGTTCCAGTGAAGCACAGTGGACGGTGGCAAACTCAGAAGTAGCAGATGTGTCTGCAACCGGTGTCGTTACGCCAAAGGGAGCCGGTATGACGAAGATCACGGCGACGTATACGCCAAAGGACAGTCCGGAGATTACCTATTCGACGACGATAGATGTATACGTTTATCCGAGTATCAGTGAGACGGATTCCAATTACGGAAATCTGAAGACGATAAAAATGGATACCGGTGGAACGATTTATACGGATGCGAACTTTATGAATAATATCGAAGGCATAAAAAATAAGATGGACTGGGTTATCAAGCGGGACAGCGGTGGAAGTGAAGAAGTCATCGCAGATTCGCTTACCAAGAAATCGGATCTGATTGAGATCAGTCCGGAATCCAGCCGTTCCAATCAGCTTCGAGTAACCGCAAAAGCAGGATTGTACCGTGTGTATTTTTATCCGCATGGTGCGTATGAGAGCGAGCAGAAGTACATAGATGAAGATGTGTATGCACCGACGGTATTGAATTTGTATGTGTATGCAAGTCCAAATGATTATAAAGAAACGATTGCCATTCATGATACCTATGATATCGCAAAGGCATTCAACCTTTCGACGGAAGAATTTTTGAAATATTTTGAAGTGCAGCCGAAAGATTTTAAAAACTATGCTTCTTATAAAGATGGTGTAATCACGGCATTGGAAAAGAATAACAAGGTTACGACAAAGGTAAATGCAGAAGTAACGGTTCGACCGGAATACGAGTCGTATATCCGATCACTTCTTCCTGCGAGCAGTACCGTGATGGATAAAGGATATTTTAATATCGAGATCACCATCGCTGATGTATTCAAGTTAAATCAGAACTATATTACGGTATACAAGGGAAGTGAGACGAATTTAAGTGCTTACTTCAATGATACACAGGTTTTGGATGTTGAATGGTCTTCCAGTGATCCGGATTATGCGACGGTAGATGAGACGGGTAAAGTGACCGCAAAAAAAGTAACGACAGATGATGTTGTTATCACGGCAAAATACCAAAATGGACCTGGATCTCCGACAGCCACTTGTATGGTTCGTATCGTAGATACACCAAATAAGTTTGATATCGATCCGGCCAATGCAAAATTAAATGTTGGCGAGAGTATCGTTGTCAAGATCAAAGGAAATCCGGATGTATCACAGGTTCCGACTTCTTGGTGGTCTTATGATAATAGATATGTGAATGTAGAATTCGATAACAATGGTAAGACGGCGACCATTACAGCAAAAGCACCGACGGGGGATGGCTCGACGACAGAGGTCGTATTTAACAATCCGAACACGGATGAGAAAGACGATCCAAGGTGTAAGATCACGATTGTTGTACCATATGAGACGATGAAACTGACAGAAGAAAATCTGACGATGAAAGTCGGTGCGACACACCAGTTAAAATACACGTATACACCGAATAATGTAACAGATAAAACACCGGAGTGGACATCACTGGATACCAATGTCGTAACCGTTGATGAAAATGGTTATCTGACTGCGGTAAATCCGGGTACGACGATTGTAATGTTATCGCCAAAATACAATCCAAATAAAGTATATGCCCAGTGTACGGTTACAGTTGTGTCGAAGTGTGAGGAAATTACGCTGACTCCAAATGAACTGACCCTGAATGTCGGCGATACACAGTATGTAGATGTAGCGCTGGCACCGGAAGGATGTAATTCTGAGCTGACGATTGAAGTGGGCGACGAGAATATATTGGATTATGAATACAAACCAAATAACCGCATCATTAATATTACCGGTAAAAAAGCCGGTGTAACGACCATCAATGTAGGTGCAGACGATGCGACAAGAAAGTCCATAAAGGTAACAGTGTTGCAGCCATGTAATGATTTGGCGTTCTCGCCAAATGCCTATGAGATGATCGCGGGAGAGACATATACACCAAACTTGGTTAAGACACCGGATGACAGTACCGATGCCATTACCTGGGTATCTTACAATCCGGAAGTTGCGGATGTAGATGAAAAAGGCGTGATCACAGCGAAGAAGACAGGGGTGACCTTTATTCAGGCGACTTCGGCTTCCGGAAGAGTGGCAGTCATTCAGATCACGGTAAAAGAGACATTAACAGCAGTTACCTTAAAACCGGAAAAAGCGACGATTGAAGTAGGAGAAAGCATGACACTTACGCCGGACTTCCTTCCGGCAGCTGCTTATGATAAGTCGATGGAATGGAGCATTGCAGACCCTTCTATTGCAAAATTGGAGAACCAAGGGGAATCCAGTGTGAAAGTAACCGGTTTGAAGGGCGGCATTACGTTGATCAAAGGTGTTGCTAAGAGTGGTGGCTTTGTAGTAAGCTGCTTGTTGACGGTTACAGAGAAGTCTACATCTGTAGAAGTTAATCCGACCTCGAAGTTTTTGCAGAAAGGTAAGAGGTTTACGATTAAAGCGACGGTTACTTCTGCGACAGCGACGAATAAGTCCGTAAAATGGAAAAGTTCTAAAAAATCTGTTGCCAGTGTTACTTCGAAGGGAGTTGTAAAAGGAAAGAAAATTGGAACCGCTTACATAACGGCAACTGCCAAAGACGGCTCCGGTGCTTTTGCAAGATGTAAAGTACGAGTAGTACGAAAAGTGACGAAGATTACATTAAATAAATATACAGCAAAACTGCTGGTCGGAAAGACTTTGAAGTTAAAAGCCAAAGTACATCCGAAAAATGCAACGATTAAGAGTGTTGCCTGGAGTTCAAGTGATAATTCCATCGCGACGGTAGATGCTTCCGGGCGAGTGCAGGGTCTGGCAGCCGGAATGGTTAAGATTCGTGCTAAAGCGAAAGACGGTTCCGGAAAGTCAGCAGTATGTCTGATCACGGTTTCAGATCCGATTCCGGCGACCGGAGTCGATGTGACAAATAATGATCTGATTGTAGCAAAAGGACGTCAGATTCAGTCGGGTATTACGATCGCACCTTCCAATTCAACGGATAAGATGAAATATTATTCAGACAATCCGGCAGTTGCGAGAATTAACAAACGTGGAAAGATTTATGCAAATCGCGTAGGTCAGGCTACCGTTTATGGTGAAACGTCCAATGGACAAGTAGGATATGCCGATGTCCTCGTCGTTACGTTGAATCGAAGAAGCCTGCCACTCCGACTGTATGATACGGAGACACTTCGGGTAAATGAGATATCGACAGGAGTAACCTGGCATTCCCAGAATCCATTGATTGCTTCGGTAGATTCTACCGGAAAAGTAGTCGGAAGGCGAAGAGGTGTTACGAGAATTTATGCGACAGTAAGAGGCTTGAAGTTGTCGTGTAAAGTAACGGTATCGGATATCAATGGATAGGACAGGAGGAGTTGTGTGCTAGTAAATTTACACGTGAAGAATTTTGCAATCATTGATGAAGTAGATGTAGATTTTGGAGAACATTTGAATATATTGACGGGAGAGACCGGAGCCGGAAAATCAATTTTAGTGGGTTCCATCGGAATCGCACTGGGAGCTCGAGTTTCTCCTGAGATTATTGGAAAACGTGCAGATTATGCGATGGTAGAACTGGTATTTCAGATTGAGAAGCCGGAGACCATTGAGGCCTTACGTGAGATGGATATCGAACCGGAAGACGGTCAGATCGTCATTTCGCGTAAGATTACGGCCAATCGAAGTATCAATAAAATTAACGGCGAAAGTGTACCGGTAGGTGTGATCCGGAAAGTATCGGCCCTTTGCATTGATATCCATGGTCAGCATGAACATCAGTCGCTGCTTCACAAAGAGTATCACCGCAGTGTGGTAGACCGTTTTGCCGGGGAAGAGGCACAGGGGTTAAAGCAGAAGATTGCGGGAAAGTACGAAGAATACCGAAAAATATTACAAAAAATGGAAGAAAATGGAGGCTCGGAAAAAGAGCGTGCCAGAGAGCTTTCTTTCTTGGAATATGAACGAAAAGAGATTGAAGAGGCAAACCTTAAAGAAGGCGAAGAAGAGAAGCTGGAGGATGAAGTAAAGAAAATGTCCAATGCTTCGGATATCGTGGAATCAATGGGCAAAGTTTATGAGTGTACCGGTGATTCGTACCAGGGATGTGCCAGTCAGATTTCGCAGGCACTTCGTCATCTCGGGGATGTTGCCGGCTTAGATGAAGGACTTCTTTCTTTGCAGGAGGAACTACAGGATATCGAAAATCTGTTATCGGATTTTAATCGCAGTGTATCGGATTATATGGATGATTTTGTTTTCGACGAAGCGGAATTGCGTCAGAAAGAAGAACGTCTTGACCGTATCCGAAGTATTCAAGCAAAATATGGAAATACTTACGAAGAAGCCATGAAGCATTATGTGGAAGTGATAGAAAAAATTGACCGTTATAAGGATTTTGAAAACTATCATCTACAGCTGGAGACGGAAAAACAACAGTGTGAAAAATCACTGGAAGAATTGTGCGGGAAATTGACGGTGCTTCGAAAGAAAGCAGCGGTGAAACTTGAGAAAAATATTACCGAGACATTGCAGGAACTGAATTTCGAACATGCCCGATTTGCGGTAAAAGTGGAAGAATTGTCTGAGTTTACGGCAAAAGGAAAAGAGGATGTCGAATTTCTTATCGCAACGAACCCGGGGGCAGATCTGAATCCGCTGAGTAAAGTGGCTTCCGGAGGAGAATTATCGCGAATCATGCTGGCGATAAAAACCGTATTTGCAGATGTGGATCAGATTGAATCCCTGATCTTTGATGAAATTGATGTGGGAATCAGTGGAAGAACTGCGCAGATGGTTTCAGAGAAGATGTCAATTCTTGGAAAAAACCATCAGATTATCTGCATTACCCATTTGCCACAGATTGCGGCGATGGCAGATACACATTTTGTCATTGAGAAGATCTCTTCCGCGAAAGAAACGGAAACCCGGATACGCCGGCTGTCTGATGAACAGTCCACCGAGGAACTGGCTCGTATGTTAGGCGGAGTCGAGATTACACAGGCAGTGCTTGCAAATGCAAAAGAAATGAAACAATTGGCAAAAAATCAAAAACAATATTCATAAATTATGAAATTATGGCAATACTTTCCTTATAGGAGTTTTTTTGTGAGGAGAGGATTGCCATGTTTGTTTCAAAAAGGAAAAAAATTTATCGGTACGGTTTGCTTGCTTTTTTAGTTCTGGATCTTGTGGTTCTTGGAATTCTTGCGTGGAGCCGGCTGCAAAGGGAAATCCCGGATAAAATATGGACCTATGTCGGAAGAGAGGAACTGCTGACAAACAGTAGTTTGATAAAATATTCAAAAAAGGAAGAAAAAGCGGTCGAAGCCCTTCACATCAACCAGACATCGGATAAAACGACAGTTGTATTGGAAGGAGTGGGAACGTATGAGGTAAAAGCCAGATTATTTGGGGTCCTTCCGGTAAAGGGTATACAGGTTCAGGCGATAGAGCCGATTGAAGTGGCACCGTCCGGAGAACCGGTCGGAATTTATGTCGAGACAAAGGGGCTGCTTGTGCTGTCTACAACCAGTGTCGAGGGACAGGATGGTTTGATTCATGAACCGGCGACGAACATTGTTATGACCGGAGATTATATATTAAAGGTAGAGGGCATTTCGGTAAAAACCATACAGGAATTTAACCAGGCGGTGCAGAAAAGAAAGGGCGAAAAGATTGCGCTTCACATACGACGTGGTAAGCAGAATCTGGATGTGGCTGTGCATTCGGTGTTGGCAAAAGATGGAAGCAACAAACTGGGAATCTGGGTTCGGGAAGATACACAGGGAATCGGAACGATGACGTATGTTACAAAAAATGGAAAATTCGGTGCACTCGGCCACGGAATAACGGATGCGGATACCGGGACATTGATGGATCTGCGCGGCGGAGAGTTGTATGAGACAAAAATACTGGATATTATAAAAGGACAAAAAGGGGCTCCGGGAGAATTAGAAGGCTATATCAATATGGTGGCAAAAGAATGCATCGGAAAGATAGATAAAAATACATCCCTTGGTATATTCGGCACCATTTTTGAACCGGACAAACAGCAGAGAACGTACTATGAAGTTGGGCTTAGACAAGATATTAAAACAGGAAAAGCCTGGATTTATTCCAATATGGAAGGAACGCCACAAAAATATGAGATTCAGATTGAAAAGATTAACCGGACGAGTAAGGATAATAAAGGAATGGTGATCCGTGTAACCGATACGAGACTGCTGAAACTGACGGGCGGCATCGTTCAGGGGATGAGCGGCAGTCCGATCTTGCAGGATGACAAGATCATCGGAGCGGTAACGCATGTATTTGTCGAGGAGCCGACGAAAGGTTATGCGGTGTTTATGGAAAATATGCTGGACACCTGACTCATACCATGTGCCGGTAGTAAAAAACAGCCAGCTGTGTGCGGTCGCGCAGGTTCAATTTTTCCAAAATAGCACTGAGATAATTTCGCACAGTTCCCTCACTCAAATACAGAGCCGAGGCAATTTCTTTGTTGTTAAGGCCGTCTGCGACTTTTACAATGATTTCCCATTCTTTTTCCGTGATATCATAGGATTCAGGGGAAAAAGAGGGGGAATCCTGACTGCGCAAAAGTTCCGGCAGTTTTGTCGTAATGGCATCTCCAAAGACGGTCTGCCCATTGTGGACAGCAGAAAGGGCAGGAACGATACTCTCAAAATTCTGTTTTAAGATGTAGCCTTTTACGCCAAGATTCAGAGCTTTGATGATATATTCGTCATCGGAAAAAGTCGTAAGCAGGAGAATTTTTCGGGAAGAATCTTCGGCGAGAAGTTGTTCTGCGGCCTCTAAGCCTGTCATTTCACTCATACGAATGTCCATCAGCAAAACATCCGGCTGATGCTGGTGGTAAAGGTCGATCGCATCTTTTCCGTTTTCTCCCAGTCCACAGACTTGAATGTCTGCATTTGCTTCTAAAATTGTTTTTAATGACAGGGCGACCAGTTTGTCGTCGTCTACGATACATATTTTCATGATGTTTCCCCTTTCCATAAAATAATCTGGATGCGAAAGCCGTCTGTAGTAACAATGTGAAATTCACCGCCTAATTGCTTTACCCGCTCCCGCATATTTTCGAGTCCGATTCCGCCGGAAAAATCCTTTGAAATCACAGTGCCATTGTCTTTTAAAATGAGCTGATAAAAGGCAGGATGTTCTGTGAGATGGATGTCAAATCTTTCTGCATTGCTGTGACGCCGTGTATTGGTAAGTGCCTCCTTGGTAATGGCAAGAATGGCATACTTAAATTCTTTGGGTGGTTCGGTCTGCATCTTGTAGTGCAGCGAAACGGTGAGATCCGAGGCCTCCTTTTGCAGATCGGATAAGGCGGTCTGCAGATGAATGGAATCGTCATGAAGGTCATGGACACTGTTTCGGATGCTGGTCATAGCCGTATCCAGAGATTCTTTTAAGGTAAGCAATGGTGCATCCAGTGCCGTATCGTGATTCATAACCTGCAGAGCACCGGTCTGTAAAAGAGAACGGCTCAGAAGGTGCCCGACATTGTCGTGAATTTCCCGGGCAATGCGGTTACGTTCCTTTAATGTGGCGAGATGAATTTCATAATCCTGATTTTGCCGCAATGCCTTATTTTTCTCCATTAAATTATAAGAATGTTCATAGTTTTCATTTCTTGTCTGACGGTATTTCTGTTCCCAGTATTCTTTCTTTTCGGTCGTGTTTTGCAGCAGGGAAGCAAGCACAAACAGTAAGAGAAAATACAGCCACAGGGAAATCGGAAAGAGATAGAAGTGAAGCATTGCGCAGGCAGATACAAGGACAAATAATTGTTTTTTCTGCGTGGTTTTACTCTGGATCTCATATAAAATATAAGGATAAAAATAAAAGAGATCCGGCAGCAAAAAGGAAAGAATGATAAGTCCGGCAAAAAGGGCATAACTAAATTTGGAAGAATTTGACAGGAATATCAAATTTCCGCATAACAAAACGGAAAGGAATAAAATGACCGTTGCCAAAGAGACCGGTTTGGAAAACCAGAAGGAGGCACACAATAAGTAGATTATGATTTGGTCAAGTAGTGTATTCATCGTCCGTTCCTTTCTGCGTGGATTGTTCTTCTGATATTATAGTATCATAAAAGGCAGGTGGGGTCAAAAGGGAAATCGAAAATAAGCGAAAATGTGACATTTGTCATTTTCAAAGAGGAAGAAATTCACTGGAACAACCAAAGGAGATATGGTAAGATAAAGAAAATTAAACGAAAGGGAGAGAAAAACGATGAAAACAGTTGTAGAAGTAAAAGATCTGGTAAAACGATATAAAGAATTGGTCGCATTGGATCATTTTCAATTGTCGATCAAAGAAGGGGAGATTTTCGGTCTTCTTGGTCCGAACGGTTCCGGAAAAACGACGACGATTCACTGCATTTTGGGTTTGCTTTCTTATGACAAAGGAGAGATTCAGGTGTTTGGGAAAAAGATGAAGAGCAATGCTTACGAGATCAAACAGGATATCGGAGTAGTAATGCAGAATGTCGCCGTTTTTGATGAACTTACGGTGTATGAAAATGTGGATTATTTTTGTGGACTTTATATCAATGATAAACAGACGAGAAAGCAGTATGTGGAAGAAGCGATTGCCTTCGCAGGGCTGGAAGATTATGTGAAATTTTATCCGAAAAAACTTTCCGGAGGTCTGCTTCGCCGCTTGAATATCGCCTGTGGGATTGCGCATAAGCCGAAACTTATCTTTTTCGATGAACCGACAGTCGCGGTAGATCCACAAAGCCGCAATAAGATTTTAGAGGGAATCCGAAAATTAAATGAAGACGGAGCAACGATTGTCTATACTTCCCATTATATGGAAGAAGTGGAGAGCCTGTGTGAGAGGATCGTTATTATGGATCACGGAAAAGCGATTGCCGCCGGAACCCCTAATGAATTAAAGGCAATGATTCAGAACAAAGAGACGGTACAAGTTGAAATCCCGAAGTTAGATGAGGAACAGCGGGGTATTTTGGCGTCGCTTCCATATGTATATGACGACTCGTATGAAGATTCGATTCTTAAATTGTGCTTTGATGGAGGAAATGCAAATTTGATTCATGTATTAAACTGCCTACAGGAAAATCATGTGAAATACGGAAGAATTTACAGTGAACTGCCGACATTAAATGATGTATTTTTGGAAATTACCGGAAAAGAACTGCGCGATTAGGAGGTGGGGACATGTTTTTACGATTATTTACATATCAATGTAAGATTATTTTCCGCGTAAAAGAGTTGATTTTTTGGACGCTGTTATTCCCAATTGCGTTGTGTACGTTTATGTATCTGGCATTCAGCAATATTTTTGAGACGACAGAGAAGGCGGGGAATATCCCGGTTGCTATCGTGGCAGAACAGGAAAATGCGGCGGCATCTATGATGTTTGGGGAATTATCAAAAGGAGATGAGGCTCTTTTAAAGGTTCAGAAAATGACTGCCAAAGAAGCCGACAAGGCATTGAAAAATGGCGATATCAAAGGCATTTATTATACGGATTCATCGCTGCGGTTAAAAGTGAAAGAAACCGGGATGGAGCAGACGATACTTCAGATGATCTCAAAGCAATTCGATCAAAATAAGACATTGCTGATGGAGGTAGGAAGCCGGCATCCGGAGAAACTTCAGGAGGTAATACAGACCATTCAAACGCAGAAGAGCGCAGTCAAAGAAGAGGCAATGGGTGGCTCCAATCCGGATAATGTCGTAAATTATTTTTATGCTATTTTTGCGATGACCTGCCTTTTTGCATCTTTCTCGGGGTGTAATACGATACACAATATACAGCCTTACACTTCCGAACTTGGAAGGCGTAAATCGGTGGCACCGGTGTCTAAAATGGTAGAGATTTTAAGTGAATTTGCAGCGGTGGAATTGATTCAGTTTGCCCTGGCATGTCTTGTTCTTGTGTACATGACCGGAATCTTGAAAATCAATATCGGTGGACACTATGGATATGTTGTTTTGCTTTTGTTTGTCGGAACCAGTTTCGGAAATACGATGGGATTGTGTATCGGTTCCACTCGGCTGTCGATCGAAGCCAAAACAGGTACACTGGTTGGTGTTTCTCTTGGTTTGTGTTTTTTTGCAGACCTTATGATCAGTGGAATCCGGGCATTTATGCAGCAGCACATTCCGTTTTTTAATGTGATTAGTCCGGCGAGTTTGATCGTCGATTCGTTTTATGCATTAAACATGGATTTGGTTTCCAGATATTGGGAAAATATAGCGAGTTTACTGATTTTGTCGGTAGTGTTGCTGGGAATCAGCATTTGGCTTAGCAAAGGGGGAAAGAGAAAATGAGAATACTGGTTTGTTTTTTTAAAATTTTAAAAAAGAAACGTGGATATATTTTTATGTATCTCGGAATTTTCTTTTCTATTGCAATCGCGATGTCTTTGCAGGGAGGAAATTCAGAAAAGAGTTATGAAAATCAGAAAATATCGTTCTGTGTATTTGATGAGGACCGGTCCGAGATCAGCAGGGGACTTACCGACTTTCTCAAAAAAGAAAATGAGTGGGTAGAAGTCGAAGACGAAGAGGAGGTTATCCAGGAAAAAATGTATAACCGCAGTCTGACTTGTGTAGTTCGTATCCCGAAAGCATTTGGTGAAACGATGGGGGATGGAGAGAAACAGATTACGGTGAAGACCATTCCGGGTACAATGTATGGAACAATTATGGAACAAAGCATCCAGGGATTTGTTTCCCTGCTGCGAGGTTATCTTATCGGTGGAATGAATGCCTCGGAGGCCTTGCAGAAGACGATGCAGTCGGTGGAAAAGGAACCGGAAGTGGAGATGACATCACAAAACGGAGGGGTGACACACGATGCGGCATATTATTTATTTGCCTATGTTCCTTACCTTTTTCTGGCAATTTTTATCAGTACGCTGACACCAATTTTGATGATTTTCCGAAAAAAGGAAATTTCGGAAAGGATGGCATGTTCCTCATATCCCAAAATGAAAATATACCGGGAACTGTATGTTTCATTTATCATTGCCGGTTTGGTGATCACAGCACTACATTTAATCGTTGTATTTGCCATAAGGAGAGAACTTTGGTTTACCGCAAAAGGTGGATTGTATATCGTCAACGAGATTGCCTTTTTGCTCGTTACATTAAGCCTTGTATTTTTTATCAGCCAGCTGGCTACAAAAATTGAAAGCATTAATATGATCTCCAATGTAGTATCTCTTGCCATGTCCTTTTTGTGCGGTATATTTGTACCGCTTTCGTTTCTGGGAGACGGTGTGAAGAGAATAGCACATTTTCTTCCGGCGTATTGGTATATCCGCGCGGCAGAGCAGATTGACGCCGGGATATCGAAAAAAGCCTGTGCAGACATATGGCAGTATTGTGGGATACAAGTATTGTTTGCGGTTGTGCTGTTGACGACGGCACTTGTTATAACGGAGAAGAAAATAAGGAAATAAAAATAGCCCCCACTATTTGGTGGGGGCGCTGTTATGTGATTCTAATTATCTTTTAATTCTAAGTAATAGTTTGCCATAGTAGTCTGCATGTAAGGAACCACGTAAATGAGCGCCAGTCCGCAGGTGATAGCTCCAAGAAGGACCCAAGGAATAAATGAAAGATACAGAACAAATAAATCTCCAATGTGACCGGAAGTGATTCTTTTACTTTCGTCCAAGGCTTCCTTAGCGGACAGTTCAGGATTGTCAGCTAAAACAAAGTATGCCATGGAATAACTCATTGCCTTGATGATTCCCGGAATGACAAAAAGCAAAGACCATAAACAGGTAAATATTGCAATCATAATGTTGAGCAAAATAGCAGGACCTATATAACTAAATTTCCCTGAAGCTGTTGTTTTGCAATTGTTTTTAACTGTACTCTGTTCATAGTTTGAACTCCTCTCAAATGATTTTTGCCACAGATTATATTGAAAGAATATTTCGTACTACAAACCATGCAAAGAGACCAATCAGATAACATAGGGCAGTAATATTTACGAATTTCTTTCGTCTGGGACTTTTTTTAAAATTGAAAAAAGGAAAATAATCAATAATCAATAATCCCAATAACACGGGGATAGACCAAAATAAATAGTAGTTGGCCTGACTGGCATGGGGAAGGTCGAGGATGCTTAAATAGTAAAACATTCTTGTGATTCCGCATCCCGGGCAGTTTAATCCGGTTATTTCATGAAAAAAGCACGGTATACGAAATGTCGTATACCGCACAATAGTTGCATAAATACATCCAATAGCTGTAATAACAACAATTGTTTTCATTTTTTTATGCATCTGCAAACTTGTTAAGTTCATTCTGAATCAGAGCATAGGCGATGATTCCACCAAAAATGAACAGAATCAAATAAAGTACACCACCATTGTTGGATGGCTCGCCCTTTTTTTGATGTGCTGCATCAATTTTATCGCCACATTTATATGCCCAGTAGAATCCATAAATACCACATGTAACAATGGTAAGAACTAAGGCAACAACTCCTGAAGTTCCTGGCTCACCGGAAATTGTATTTGTATCATCTGTTAAGCAGACAAACCAATACAATCCATAAATACCACATGTGACTAAGCTTAAAATGATGCAAAGTGCAATGTTTCTGTTTTTTACCATTTGTTTTCCTCTTTTCTACGATGCGTTTTGAGAGTACGGTCTGTATCGCATCGCAGATACAGACTAATCATGTGAATGCTACAATACAGCATATGCAAAGAATGCTTAACGAATTCTTTATAAAAAATTTACCATAACATAATACGAAAGTCAAGAAATATTGTCGAATTTGCAGGAAAAAAAGGAAAAAAATATGCAAATGTCCTAATTTCCTAATTCTACAACTTTAGTACAACTACCATATATTGTGCCTCATAAAAAAAACAAGAAAAAAATCACAAGATATAGTAGACAGAAAATGCGGATAGTGATATAATATTTTTCATAGCCGGCTTTTCGGCTTTTATGAACGATAATGATAATAAAGATTGAGAAGGAAGGAGAATTATTGTGAAAGTAGTAAAGCGTGATGGAAGAGTTGTGGATTACAATCGTAATAAAATTTTAATTGCTGTACGAAAGGCAAATGCGGAAGTGGATCCATTTGAAAGAGTATCAGAGGACGATATTGATGGGATCATCGCTAGTGTTGAGGGGGTAAACCGGGAAACCATTCAGGTGGAAGACATTCAGGATATGATCGAACAGAAACTGATGGCAGCGGGGAAATTTATTTTGGCGAAGACTTATATTATTTACCGTTATACTCGTGAATTGGTTCGTAAAGCAAATACAACAGACGATTCGATCATGAGTCTGATTTCCAACAGCAATAAGGATGTTATGGAAGAAAATTCCAACAAAAATGCCTATATTGCCTCAACTCAGCGAGATTTGATCGCGGGTGAAGTGTCAAAAGACCTCACAAAACGTGTGCTTCTGCCGGAAAAAATCGTAAAAGCACACAAAGAAGGAATGATTCATTTTCATGATATGGATTATTTCATTCAGCCGATTTTTAACTGCTGCCTGATCAACATTGGGGATATGCTGGAAAACGGAACGGTTATGAACGGAAAACTGATTGAAAGTCCAAAAAGTTTTCAGGTAGCATGTACTGTGGTAACACAAATCATCTCAGCGGTTGCGAGCAGCCAGTATGGTGGACAGTCGGTAGATGTACGTCATCTGGGAAAATATTTGAGAAAAAGTGCCAATAAATATCGGGACCGTTATCTTTCTACATTTGGTGAAAGTGTGGATTCGGCGATTCTTGAACGTATGGTAGAGGAACGGGTAAAAGATGAACTTCGTTCCGGTGTACAGACCATTCAATACCAGATCAATACATTGATGACGACCAATGGACAGTCTCCGTTTGTTACGTTGTTCTTGAATCTTGACAAAGATGATGAGTATATAGAAGAAAATGCAATGATCATAGAAGAAATACTTCGTCAGCGCCTGGAGGGAATTAAGAATGAAAAAGGTGTGTATGTGACACCGGCATTTCCGAAACTGATCTATGTTCTGGATGAGCATAATTGTCTCAAAGGCGGAAAATACGATTACATTACGAAATTAGCGGTACAATGTTCTGCAAAACGTTTGTATCCGGATTACATATCCGCAAAAAAAATGCGCGAAAATTATGAAGAAAATGTATTTAGCTGCATGGGCTGCCGCAGTTTCCTGTCTCCATGGAAAGATGAAAACGGAAATTACAAATGGGAAGGAAGATTTAATCAGGGTGTTGTCAGTTTAAATCTTCCGCAGATCGGTATTCTGGCCAAAGGAAATATGGAATATTTCTGGCAGTTATTAGAAGAACGACTTTCACTCTGTTTTGAAGCTTTGATGTGCCGTCATCATGCATTGGAGGGCGTAACTTCGGATGTCAGCCCGATTCATTGGCAGTATGGTGCGATTGCACGTCTGAAAAAAGGCGAGAAGATTGACAAACTGCTTCACGACGGTTATTCTACGATTTCATTGGGATACATCGGTTTGTACGAAGTAACGAAATTGATGGTTGGCGAAAGCCATACGACACCAAAAGGCAGTGAGTTTGCTAAGAAGGTGATGAACCGTCTGCGCCGGGCGACCGATACATGGAAGGAAGAAACCGGGCTTGGCTTTGGTTTGTACGGAACACCGGCAGAATCATTGTGCTATCGTTTTGCGGAGATCGATAAAGAACGTTTTGGGTCGATCGAGGATGTGACAGATAAAGGATATTACACCAATTCCTATCATGTGGATGTACGTGAAAAGATTGATGCCTTCCATAAATTTGAATTTGAAAGCCAGTTCCAGACGATTTCCTCCGGTGGTGCGATTTCTTATGTGGAAATTCCAAATATGCAGCACAACCTGCCAGCGTTGGAAGAAATTGTAAAATTCATTTATGATAACATTCAGTATGCGGAATTTAATACAAAGTCGGATTATTGTCATGTATGCGGTTTTGACGGCGAGATCAAGATTAATAAGGATCTTGAATGGGAATGTCCGAATTGCGGAAATAAAGACCATAATAAGATGAATGTTACGAGAAGAACGTGTGGATATCTGGGAGAGAATTTCTGGAATGTCGGAAAGACAAAAGAAATCAATGCCCGTGTACTCCATATCTAAGTGGTGAGGAATAAAAATTATGAATTATGCAGATATTAAGCAATATGATGTGGCAAATGGTTTGGGAATCCGAGTTTCCCTGTTTGTCAGCGGCTGTACGCATCATTGTAAAAACTGCTTTAATAAAGAAACTTGGGATTTCCGGTTTGGAAATCCCTTTACCGAAGCAGAGATTGAAAAAATCCTGGAATATTTGAAACCATCGTATGTATCGGGACTGTCATTGCTGGGGGGAGAACCCTTTGAACCGGAAAACCAGCCAGGACTGCTGCCACTGGTAAAAAAAGTAAAAGAGACATATCCGGAGAAAAATATCTGGTGTTATACCGGCTATCTGTTTGATAAGGATATTTGCGGAAAAATGATGGATCAAGTGCCGGAAACCAAGGAACTCTTGTCTTACATTGATGTTTTGATCGATGGACCGTTTATCGAAGAACGCAAAAATTTGAAAATACGATTTCGAGGTTCCGATAACCAGCGGATTATTGACATCAAAAAGACGATGGAAGCCGGAGAGATCATTCTCTGGGAAGAAAAATAAGAATAAGCGAGGAAAAAAACGTGCAGAAAACGAAAATTGATTTTAAAAAATTACATAAAAATGCGCATATTCCAACTTATGGGACAGAATATGCCGCAGGAGCAGACCTTTATGCGTGCCTGGAACAGCCGGTTTGTGTGACTGCGGGAACGACAGAATTTATTCCGACCGGAATCGCAATGTCAATTCCGGAAGGTCTTGTAGGACTTATTTATGCAAGAAGCGGCATGGCATGTAAGAAAGGACTGGCACCGGCCAATAAAGTAGGTGTTATTGATTCCGATTATCGTGGAGAAATTATGGTAGCGTTACATAATCATTCTACTCAGGATATCGTCGTTGAAAATGAAGAACGGGTAGCGCAAATGGTCATTGCTCCGTATCTTTATGCCGTTTATGAAGAAGTAAACGAACTGGATGAAACGGTACGTGGGGAAGGTGGTTTTGGATCTACCGGAAAATAGGAGGTATTGCGTATGCTGGAACAAGTGGATGTAGACAAAAAGATGTCAAAAGACGAATATGAGAAAAAGATGGAGTCTCTTTCTACCAGACTCGGGGAACTGCAGCGAAAATGCAAGGAGCAGAAGATTCCGGTTATGGTAACGTTTGACGGAGTGGACGCCGCAGGAAAAGGCACGATGATCAATCGTGTGATTCAATTTTTAGATCCCCGCGGCTACCGGGTGTTTACAACCGGAAAAGCCGGAGAGGAAGAGAAAATGCGCCCATATTTTTGGCGGTTTTTTACAAAAACTCCGGAAAAGGGAAGAATGCATATCTTTGATCAAAGCTGGTATCGTGGAGTGTATGAAGGTGCAATTGGGGAAAAGGACGTTACAGAGTTTGAAAAGATGCTTATACAGGATGGTGCATTGATTGTAAAATTCTTCCTGCTGATCTCGGCGAAAGAGCAGAAAAAACGTCTAGAAAAGATGGAAAAAGATGAAGACACCAGATGGCGTGTGTGTAAACAGGAAAAGGAAAACAATAAAAACTACGCAGAGTGTCTCAAAAAGCAGGATTCTATTTTAGTGCATACCGATACTGCGGAGTCTCCGTGGGTGATCGTGGAGAGTACCGATAAGCTGTATGCTTCATGCAAAATTGTATCTACGCTGGTATCTCGTATGGAAGAAGCACTGGAAGCCAGCCGGGAACCTCAAAAGGAAGCGGCAAAGACAGTAGAGCCGGAAGAATGTTTCCGCAATGGTGTGCTTCATGGCATTGATCTGTCAAAGTCAATGACAAAAGAAGAGTATCAGGTGGAAAAGAAAAAATTGCAGAAAAAACTGCGCTCCCTTCACAATCAGATGTATCTGAAACGTCTGCCGGTGGTTCTTGCATTCGAAGGCTGGGATGCCGGAGGAAAAGGAGGCGCGATCAAACGTCTTACGCAGGCCATGGATCCGCGTGGTTATGAAGTGGTTCCGACAGCGTCCCCAAATGATGTTGAAAAAGCGCATCATTATCTGTGGAGATTCTGGGAAAAATTTCCAAAAGCAGGACATATGGCAATCTTTGACCGTACCTGGTATGGAAGAGTATTGGTCGAACGTGTCGAAGGTTTTGCGACAGAAAGTGAGTGGAAACGGGCTTATCGCGAGATCAATGATATGGAAGAACAGATTACCAATGCGGGAGGAATTTTGCTGAAATTCTGGATGCATATTGATAAAGATGAGCAGGAACGACGTTTTCATGAGAGAGAGCAGATCCCGGAAAAGCAGTGGAAGATTACAGACGAGGACTGGAGAAACCGTGCAAGATGGGACGACTATGAAAAAGCCGTAGATGAGATGATCTTACGAACTTCGACGGAGTCTGCACCGTGGATCGTGGTAGAAGGAAACAGTAAATATTATGCCCGGATCAAGGTGTTGAAAACGGTAGTAGATGCGATTGAACAAAAACTAAAAGAAATGCAGGAATAAAAAGAAAGGAACTCTTTGCAACGTGTGACAGAGAGTTCCTTTTTTATCTTAAAATGATTACATGATAGCATACATGCTGAGATAAAAAAGTCAAGAAGCACGAAAGAAAGCAATTGTAAGAGTGCAAAAAATATGATAAAATAGAAATACTATGAGCAGGAGGACGACAGATGAGTAATTTTAAAGTAGAATTGAAAAAAGTAGTGGACGATTCCTATGAGGTACAGATCGGGAAAAATCTGATCCCGGAACTGGTGAAAGATTTAACCGGAGGGCTGGCAGGAAACATACATAAATTTGCAGTGATCACGGATTCTACCGTGGAGCCGTTGTATGGCAGACAGATCTGTGACAAATTAAATGAAGCGGGTGCGCAGGCAGAGTTGTTTGTGTTTCCTGCGGGAGAAAAAAGCAAGGTAAGAAAGACAAAGGAAATACTGGAGGACGCTATGCTGGCAAAAGGATTTCGAAGAGACTGCTGCGTTGTAGCCGTTGGCGGCGGCGTAGTTTCGGATCTTGCCGGTTTTGTGGCTGGTACGTTTGGCAGAGGAGTGCCTTTTGTAAATTATGCGACGACACTTCTTGCGGCAGCGGATGCTTCTATCGGAGGAAAGACTGCCGTAGATACAGATCTTGCGACCAATCTGATCGGTCTGATCTATCAGCCGAAAAAGGTTTATGTGGACATTGATACGTGGAAAACACTTCCGAAAAACCACCTGGTCAACGGAATGGCAGAAACGATCAAACATGCGTGTTTGGCGGATTTTGAATTATTTGAATATATTGAGAAAAATATTGACAAAATTTTGCGGTGCGATCCGGAAGCGTGTGAATATATTTCAGAGAGAAACTGCAATGTAAAATATCAGGTGGTTATGAAGGATGAAAAGGAGAAGAGCCTGCGCGAGATTTTGAACCTCGGACACACAGTGGGACGCGCCATTGAGACGGTAAGTGATTACAAACTGCTTCATGGTGAGGCGCTTTCCATCGGAATGGTGGCACAGGTGACACTGGGTTGCAAACTTGGTTTCTTGACGAAAGAAGAGAGAGACCGCGTGATCGCATTGCAGAAAAAAGTGGGTCTGCCGGTAGAAATTCCGGATTATATCGACCGGGAGGCACTGGTAAAGAAATTGTATACCGATAAGAAAGTACGGGATGGCAAACTCCGTTTTGTCTTCCAAAAGGGCATCGGCGAGGTCATGACATTTGGCGAAGATGTGTATGCGAGACCGGTAGCGGAAGAGGAAATCCGCGAAATTCTTATGAATATGTAAAAATGAGGGATAGGATTGAATAAACGACAGCTGGGCAGTGAAAAAGAAAAGCTTGCGGCAGAGTATTTGCAGGAACGGGGATATGAGATCGTTACCTGCAATTACCGCTGCCGACAGGCAGAAATTGATATTATTGCAAAAAAAGAGGAATATTTGATTTTTATTGAAGTAAAATATCGTAAGAACAAACAATGCGGAGGAAGTCTGTATGCGGTTTCCCGTGCCAAACAACAGAAGATCTGCTATGCCGCAAGACACTTTATAGCAAGACACAACATTCCTCTTAACCACCCGATGCGGTTTGATGTGCTTGCCATCGATGGAGAAGAAATTATGCATATCAAAAATGCGTTTGAGACATACTAGTACTTGATTTTATTCGGAATATTTAGTAAAATATACGGATGGAGGAATTGAAATGAGTAAACCAATTGTAGCAATTGTTGGCCGCCCAAACGTAGGAAAGTCAACCTTATTTAATACACTTGCCGGAGAAAAAATATCGATTGTAAAAGACTACCCGGGAGTGACAAGAGATCGAATTTATGCAGATATCACCTGGCTGGATCACAGTCTTTCGCTGATTGATACCGGTGGTATTGAGATGGATAGTAAAGATGCAATGCTTTCCCATATGAGAGAACAGGCAAATATCGCCATAGAGACAGCAGATGTCATTATGTTTGTCACGGATGTCAGACAAGGACTTGTCGATGCAGACTTTAAGGTGGCAGATATGCTTCGCAAATCGGGAAAACCGGTTATCTTAGTGGTAAATAAAGTGGATAATTTTGACAAATTCATGCCGGATGTGTATGAGTTTTATAATCTTGGCATCGGAGAACCGCATCCGGTATCGGCTTCGTCCAAACTGGGACTTGGTGATATGTTAGATGCCGTGTGGGAACTTGTGGATGCTGAAAAATTTGAAGAAGAGGAAGACGACCGTCCAAAGATAGCCATCGTTGGAAAGCCGAATGCCGGAAAATCGTCTTTGATCAACAAATTGATCGGAAAAGACCGCGTGATCGTGTCGGATATCGCCGGTACGACGAGAGATGCCATCGATACCGAGGTGGTGCGTGACGGAAAAGAATATATCTTTATCGATACTGCGGGGCTTCGACGGAAAAATAAGATCAAAGAGGACTTGGAGCGTTACAGTATCATCCGTACGGTAGCGGCGATCGAGCGATCGGATGTCGTCATATTGATGATCGATGCGGTGGAAGGCGTGACCGAGCAGGATGCGAAGATTGCCGGTATCGCACATGAACGCGGCAAGGGATTGATCATCGCCGTCAACAAATGGGATGCCGTGGAAAAAGACAATCATACGGTAAAAGAATATACCAATAAAGTAAGAGAAGTGCTTTCGTTCGTACCATATGCGGAGATTGTATTTATTTCTGCATTGACCGGTCAGAGAACGAATAAATTATTTGAATATATTGAAAAAGTAATTCAATTTCATTCCATGCGTATTCAGACGGGTGTGCTGAATGAGATTCTGATGGAAGCGGTAGCGATGCAGCAGCCGCCGTCAGACAAGGGAAAACGTTTGAAATTGTTTTACATGACGCAGGTGTCTACGAAGCCGCCTACCTTTGTACTGTTTGTAAACAGCAAAGAATTGATGCATTTTTCGTATCAGCGTTATATCGAAAACCGTATACGTGATACGTTTGGCTTCATCGGTACACCGATACGAATGTTCATTCGTGAACGGAAGGAGAAATAATCGTGAATTATATTATAACAGGTGTTATTATTTTAATCATAGGATATGCGTTTGGATGTTTTTCTACCGGCTATTTTGTGGGAAAGAAAAACGGACTGGATATTCGTTCGACCGGAAGTGGAAATATCGGTACGACGAATGCCTTGCGCTCGTTAGGTGCGAAAGCCGGGGCAATTACCTTTTTAGGGGATCTGCTCAAAGCATTTATCCCGACACTTGTGGTAAAATTTGTCTTTTGTCCGGCGATGGGATACGCGGATGATATTACTTATTTATTTACTCTTTTGGCAGGACTTGGTGTCGTGATGGGGCATAATTTCCCGTTTTATCTGCATTTCAAAGGGGGAAAAGGAATCGCTGTGTCCGCGGCAGTTATCGTAGTATCAAACCTTCATCCGGTGTTTATCGGAGTCGGTCTTGCTGTTTTCATTCTTGTTGTGGCAGTGACGAGATATGTTTCACTGGGATCATTGATCGTTGTATGGTATATTCCGATCTTTACTTTATTATATTATCGGGAAAGTGACCTTTTTCCGGTGATTTTAATCGTAAGTTTATTGTTTACGATTTTAGCTTACATAAAGCATAAAGCAAACATTATACGTTTGATTCATGGTACAGAAAATAAGTTAGGTGAAAAAAAGGAGAAGAAGAGTGAAGAAAATTAGTTTTTTGGGTGCAGGAAGCTGGGGAACGGCGTTAGCAATCTTATGTGCGAATAATGGACATAAGGTAACAATCTGGTCAAAGATCAAATCCGAGACGGATATGCTTCGGGAAAAGAGAGAGCATGTAGACCGTCTTCCGGGAGTAAAACTTCCGGACAGTATCGAGATTGAAGATGACCTTGAAAAAGCCTGCACAGGACAGGATATTATTGTATTTTCGGTGGCTTCGCCGTTTGTCCGTTCGACAGCAGAACTGGCAAAACCATTTATCCGCGATGGACAGATTATTGTCAATGTCGGAAAAGGTATCGAGGACAAGACGTTGATGACACTTTGCGAAGTGCTTTCGGATGTACTTCCGATGGCAGATATCGCCGTACTTTCCGGACCGAGTCATGCGGAAGAGGTTTCCAAAGGTGTACCTACTACAGTTGTAGTCGGAGCAAAATCTGAGAAAACCGGTGTATTTATTCAGGATGTGTTTATGAGCGAATGTTTCCGTGTATACATCAGCCCGGATATGATCGGCATTGAACTCGGCGGTTCTTTGAAAAATGTAATCGCGCTGGCTGCCGGTATGCTGGACGGTATGGAACTTGGTGACAATACCAAAGCGGCACTTATGACCCGTGGTATTTTGGAGATCAGCCGTCTTGGAGTAGAACTTGGCGGTAAGATGGAGACGTTTTTTGGCTTATCCGGAATCGGAGATCTTATCGTAACATGTACAAGCAAGCATAGCCGCAATCATAACTGTGGTTATCTTCTGGGAAAAGGTAAGACGCTGGAAGAGGCAAAAGCAGAGATTAAGCAGGTTGTGGAAGGTGTGAACTGTGCGCAGGCGGCGATGGCACTGGCAAACCGTTATCATGTATCGATGCCGATCGTAGAACAGATCAATGCAGTTTTGTTTGAGGGCAAGACGACCAAGCAGGCATTAAAAGAACTTCTTATGCGTGATCGTGTGAGTGAATACCGTACGCTTAGCTGGTAAAGACCGGAAAATAACTCCCCGGAAGTGTATTGAATAAAAATAAGAAAAACAGCCATACTATCGAAAAAAGGAAGGATGGCTGTTTTTTATGTGGGGAATTATTATTGGATTGATATCCGGGGCATTGATGAGTATCCAGGGGGTATTTAATGCGGAAGTAACAAAACAAAGCAGTATCTGGCTTTCAGCAGCATTTGTGCAGATCACGGCATTTGTGGTGTGCGTTCTGGCGTGGTTTATTACCGGGAAAGAGGGGACGATATCCAGCCTGTTTCAGGTACAGCCGAAATACATGCTTTTAGGCGGAGCGATCGGGGCTTTTATCACATACACGGTAATTCAGGCGATGAATCAATGCGGACCGGCAAGAGCTGTTATGTTTATTGTTGCTGCCCAGTTGATCGTTGCCTATCTGATTGAATTGATGGGGTTGTTCGGCGTTGATAAGCAGCCGTTTGAATGGCGTAAGATCATAGGCTTGATCGTGATGATCGCAGGAATCATAACCTTTAAATGGAAATAAGAAAAAACTAAAAGTTTTTGTTGTAAAAAAATCATTTCAGTATTACAATAAAGATGTGCATTTTTGATTGTTGTTCCTGGAGACAGGAGAGCAAATATATGAAACAAAATACGATAATATTGTTACTTGCAGTGGTAGGAATCTGTGTTTGCGGCGGCATCTGGTTGTGTCAGGGGAAACAGGTGCAGCCTGCGGAGACGATTGTGTCAGAAGGGATGAACGATAGTTTGACGCAGCAAACGGCAGAGCCAGAGGATGGTCAGATTTATATCCACATAGTAGGGGCTGTAAAAAAGCCCGGTGTGTATACCTTTCAGAAAAAGCCACGTGTGATCGAAGTGGTTGAGAAAGCCGGCGGTTTTACAAAAGATGCGGTTACTGCTGAGATCAATCAGGCAGAACTTGTGGAAGATGGTACTCAGCTTGCGATTGCCTCGCAGAAGGATTTTAAAGAAAAAGACGGACAGCAGGCAGAACAGACGGAGACAGGGAAAGTAAATCTGAATACGGCGGCCAAAGAACAATTGATGACATTGACAGGAATTGGCGAAGCAAAAGCAATTGCGATCATAGCATATCGGGAAGAAAAGGGGAAATTTCAAAAACCGGAAGATCTGATGAATATACCGGGGATCAAAGAAGGCGTTTTTGACAAGATTAAATCCCAGATATGCGTATAAAAATAGGAATAGAGAAGATTGGAAAGGAAGAGAGTAAATGGCAAAGAAAGTTTTGGTGGTAGATGACGAGAAAATGATCGTCAAGGGACTGCGTTTTAGTCTTGAACAGGATGGCATGGATGTGGATTGTGCGTACGATGGAGAAGAAGCATTGACGGCAATCAAGCAGAATACATATGATGTGGTCTTATTGGATGTGATGCTTCCAAAATTTTCCGGCTTTGATGTATGCCAGCAGGTTCGGGAGTTTTCGGATGTGCCGATTATTATGCTTACTGCCAAAGGCGAGGATATGGACAAAATTCTTGGATTGGAGTATGGTGCGGACGATTATATTACCAAGCCTTTCAATATTCTTGAAGTAAAGGCGCGTATCAAAGCGATCATGCGCCGCAGTTCCAAACGCGAAGCAAAAGAACAGGAAAATTCGTCTATCCGCATGTTTGGAGATATGAAAGTAGACATTGACAGCAGACGAGTATTTATTGATGAAAAAGAAGTAAATTTGACCGTAAAAGAGTTTGACCTTCTCGAACTCCTTATGAATAATCCAAATAAAGTTTACAGCAGAGAAAAACTGCTCAATGACGTCTGGGGATACGAATATCTCGGAGATGTCAGAACGGTAGACGTTCATGTAAGGCGGCTTCGTGAAAAGATAGAAAAGATACCGAGTGAGCCTAAATTTATACATACAAAATGGGGTGTTGGCTATTATTTCCAAGCTTAAAAACTTTTTTCATCAATTTAAAAGTACGCGTGTTCAAAGTCTTGGTGTGCTGGTAATTATTGGGATCATTCCTCTGATTATCTTTTCTGTTGTTTTTTTGAATGTATTTCGTTCGCGAAGTATCAGTCAGCGGGTATCGGAGATTCAAGTGCGTGGAAATGTTATTTCCAATCTCATTGTAGGTTCCGGTTATCTGGCGGCAGGAGAACCAAGTGAAAAAGTAGATACCGAATTATCACAGGTCTCGGATATGTATGATGGGAGAATCCTTATCATCGATTCGAGACTGAAAGTGGTACGTGATACATATGGACTGGAAGAAGACGGAATCGTCGTACTTCCGGAAGTGATTCAATGTTTCCGCGGGGAGGCGACAAAGATTGTAAATCAGCATAAAGATAATGTAGAGATCTATCTCCCCGTCGACAGCGCAGACCATAAATCCGTTTATGGTGTGATTGTTATGAATTTTTCGTTTCAGTCGATTCAGACATTGTATGACAATATCCGCACGGTGAGTATTTCCATTATTTTACTTCTTGCAGTGAACATTATCGTGATTTCCTGGCTTTACTCCGGACATGTCGTAAAACCACTGAAAAGTGTGGTACGTGCGATCGGACATATTGAATCCGGTGATTTTAGCGAACAGATGGAAGTGCGGGATAATATTGAGGTAGAGCAGATTTCGGATGCTATCAATTCCATGCTTACGAAAGTGCAGAATCTGGAAGACTCGCGGCAGGAATTCGTTTCTAACGTATCACATGAATTAAAAACGCCGATTACGTCAATCAAAGTTTTAGCAGAATCTTTGACAATGCAGGAAGATGTTCCGGTCGAATTGTACCGGGAATTTATGGGAGATATCAATCAGGAACTTGACCGCATGAATAAGATTGTCAATGACCTGCTGTCTCTCGTGAAAATGGACAAATCCGCGGTTCAGATGTCAATTGAAGAAGTAAATATCAATGAATTTATCGAGGGGATTCTAAAAGGAATCACGCCGATCGCCTCAAAGCGCAATATTGAGATTATCTTTGAAAGTGTGCGCCCGGTAAGTGCCCAGATTGACAGTGTAAAACTCGGAATGGCATTTACCAATATTATTGAAAATGCGGTGAAATACAATTTTGATAATGGCTGGGTAAAAGTTACGTTAAACGCAGACCACAAGTTTTTCTACCTACGCGTAGCGGATTCCGGCGTAGGAATACCGGAGGAACTTCAGGATCATATCTTTGAGCGCTTTTACCGCGTGGATAAGGCGAGATCCCGGGAAACCGGTGGAAATGGATTGGGACTTGCCATTACGAGAAATGCGATATTGTTGCACCGTGGTTCCATCAAAGTGCATAGTGTGGAAAAACAGGGTACGACGTTTGCGGTGAGAATCCCATTGATCTATCAGGCACAAGGAGGGAATTCATGATGAAACCGATTCGTTTTTTGAGTGTGTTAATGATTGTCCTTGTATTGTGCTGTGGGTGCCAAAGGACGGTAAATCCGGAACAACAGGGAAATATTACCTTGTATCAGATGGCAGACGATGGTTCGAAACTGCAGTCAAGCAAATATGAAATTCAGGCAGATCAGGAAGATAATGTAGCCGTTATTCAGGAATTGTTAGACTGCTTTAAAAAGTGTGTGGCAATAGATGATTTCCAATTAAAGGAAAAACAATTAACGATTACATTCCTGTCTTCTTATTATAATCAGGATAAAATTGACGAAGTGTTGAATCGTGCCGCTATCGTAAAGACGCTCTGTCAGTTGAGTAGTGTGGAATACGTAGAATTTTATGTGGGCGACAATCCTCTTATGATCGACGGAGAAACCGTAGGAATTATGAGTAAATTGTCATTTCTTGATTCCGTCGGTGGAGAAGGATATACACAGGAAAAATATGTAACATTGTATTTTTCTTCCAATGATGGAACGAAGATGCAGGAAATTACTACCAAATTGACACATGACATGACAGTGCCGCTGGCACGTCTGTTGATCGAGCAGCTGCTGAAAGGTCCGAATGAGATTTCGGATGCCAATACTTCGGATGTAAGAGATACGATTCCGGCAGGAACAAAGTTAAATTCTTTGACAATCCGTGATCACGTGTGTTATGTGGATTTCAGTAAGGAGTTTATGAATATGCAGGCGGATGTCAGCAGTGGTGTAGTGGTATATAGTATTGTAAATACATTATGTGAGTTGTCCGATGTAAACAAAGTGCAGTTTACGATTGACGGAGAACAGCAGGAGATATACGGGGATATTAAGAACTTTACAGGTTCGTTTGAACGAAATTTGGATATGGTTCAGGATGCCAGTAAAGGTTGAAAAAGGGGATGAAAGAAATAAGAACAAATCGACCATTGGTGATGTTCTTTTTCCTTGTGATGCTGGGAATTGTGATCTGGAATCAATTTCGTGACAATTCCCGGGAAAACTGGGAAGAGAAATCATTTACATGCAGCGGAATTGTCGAAACGATTCAAATGTCGGCTTCGGGAAGCAAAATGCTAACGTTATCTCAGGTAAAACCGCAAAGTACCGGAACAGATAAAAAGAATTCTTTGAGAAAAATACTTCTTTATGAAAAATCAGATCAAACATCAAAACAAAATTTATTTTCCCAAATCCAGATCGGAAATGAAATCCAGGTAACAGGAGAGGCAGAGAGTTTTGAACAGGCGGGAAATCCGGGACAGTTTGATGCCCGTTCATATTATGAGGCAGTACAGGTAGATGCACGCGTATTTGTGTCACATATTCAGATTCTGAACGTTTCTTACAACCCGGTAAAACAATTGCTGTACGAGTGGCGGACGAAGGCGATGCAGCAACTGACTGCGGCAATGGGAGAACGAGATGCGGGACTGCTTGGAGCAATGATTCTTGGAGACAAAGCTCAGCTTGACAGTGAGGTGAAGGAATTGTATCAGCAGACCGGAGTGGCTCATATGCTCGCTATATCCGGATTGCATATTTCTCTTTTGGGGATGGTTTTGTTTGACTGGTTACGCAAATACCTTCTCCCGATGAAAATGGCAGCAATTGTTTCCCTGGTTCTTTTACTTTTGTATGGACAGTTTACCGGATTCCCGGTGGCGACATCCCGAGCGGTCTGGATGCTGTGTATCCGTCTTGTGGCAAGATATATCGGAAAACCATACGATGGATTAACAGCACTGGCGGTCAGTGGAAGTGTGATCTTATTGCAAAATCCCTTGCAGTTATTCCAATGCGGATTTGTTTTGTCTTTTGTCGCTGCCGGCGGGATTCTGATCTATCAGGAGATGACAAAAAAGAGGCAGAAACGGATGAAAGAATGGCAGAAAACGCTCCTTTCTACGATTTGGACATTTTTCCTGACGCTTCCGGTTATGTTCTGGTATTTTTATGAAACATGCCCGTATGCAGTCATTGCCAATCTTATTTTACTGCCATTGTTATCGGTTCTTCTGGGGATTGGGATTTTGGGCTGTGTGCTCTGTTTTCTGTCTCCGCTTGCGGGCGGTTTTATCCTTGCGACAGCACATTGGATCCTTGCCTTTTATGAATTTGTCTGCAAAGGAATTCAGGCACTTCCGGGCAGTACATGGGTTATGGGACGGCCGGAACTTTGGAAAGTGATCGTTTACTATATATTTTTACTTCTATCAGTGTATATGCTGGCTCAGTATAGAGATAAGAGAAAGGCAGGCTTTTGTATGGCAGCACTCTGTTTTGTTCTTGGCTCTTTTCGTCCGGCATTTGAATTTCTTTACATTCAGATGGATGTGGGGCAGGGCGACTGTGCCTGTCTGTTTCAAAATGAAAAAACATATCTGATCGATGGGGGAAGTACATCGGAAAAAGAAATCGGAAAATACCGTATCGCTAAGATGCTGAAGTATTACGGGCGAAATGATATTGATGCTGTTTTTGTTACCCACGGCGATGAAGACCATGTGAATGGGATTGAAGAATTGGCAGAGCGGCAGGAAAAAGAAGGGATTAAGATTCGCCGGATCCTTGTTCCGGATCTTCAGGAAAAAGAAGAAGGACTGCAGAAGTTTATACAGACGGTAAGCGATAAAAAGATACCGGTCGCTGCGATACATAAGGGACAGCAGATTATAAGCGGGAAACTGCAATTGCAATGTCTTCATCCTTCTTCAGAATACGAATGGGAAGATGCCAATGACTGTTCACTGGTTTTTGATCTTTCCTATGAGAATCTGTCTGTTTTGACAACAGGAGATCTGGGGATGCATGGCGAGGAAAATATGACGTTTTCGAGAAAAGGGTATGACATATTGAAAGTGGGACATCACGGCTCGAAAAATTCTTCTACGGAAGAATTTTTGCAAAAATGCCGACCACGCTATGGTTTTATCTCTGCAGGACGAAACAACCGCTATGGACACCCTGCGAAAGAGACGTTGCAGCGGCTGGAGGCGGTTTCCTGCCAAAATTGGAATACAGCACAGAAAGGTGCGTTGTTTGCTGAATCCAAAAAAGGCCGGAAGCGATGCTGGTATTTTAAGCATTGAGAGAATGCTACAGATGTGTTATACTGTAACTATTCAGGACGCCCCTCCTCCACATTCGCATTTCGAACACTTCGTGTTCTTTTCTCGCCTTTGACAAGGCTAAAAATGCTCATATGTGGAGGGGGAGCCCTATTAGGATCTCAATGTATGGAAATCAAAGTCTCTTACGTGCAAGCACGACGATTCATTGATTTCCATACATTGGATCCTGAATAGTTACGTTATACTTAAGAATGTGAATTTATGAAGATGAGGTGAAACGATGCTGACAATAGATGCCCAGTTAAAAAACGGCGATCTTTCCCGTTTTCAGCTTTTATATGGAGAGGAAGCGTATCTGGTCCGCAATTATAAAAATAAATTGAAACAGGCATTGTCTGTGCCGGGAGATGATATGAATGCCTCGTATTTTGAGGGAGAAAAATTTTCTGTGGAAGAGATGCAGTCAATTGGCAATACACTTCCGTTTTTTCAAGACAAACGTCTGATTTTGATCGAAAACAGCCAGGCATTTAAAAAGGCGACCGATCTGGTCGAAGTATTGGAGCAGTTTCCTGAGACTACATTTGTAGTCTTTGCGGAAAAACAGATTGATAAGAGAAATCGTTTGTATAAATGGATTCAGAAAAATGGCTGCATTACAGAATGTACGCTGCGTTCCGAGGTGGAACTGGTACCATGGATCGCGAGATATCTGTCCCAATATGGGAAAAAGATTTCCAAACATACGGCAGAACTTATCGTATCGCGTGTGGGATTTCAGATGGATCTCTTGTCCTGTGAACTTGATAAATTGATCGGGTATACGGGAGAACGTGAGGCTGTTACAGAAGAAGATGTGGAGATGATCTGCTCGGGTCAGACTGTGGGAAAACTGTTTGATATGATGGATGCCGTTATTGCCGGACAGCAGGAGAAGGTATTTACCCTTTATGCGGATCTCTTGGAATTAAAAGAGCCACCGCTTCGTATCCTGCATATGTTAGGCCGCCATATCAATATTTTACTGCAGGTTAAAGAACTGGGGCCGCGCATGTCAGACCGTGATCTGGCAGCGAAAGCCGGGATTCCCTTCTTTACAGTAAAAAAATACCGCGGTCAGGAACGGCATTTTACCAGAGAACGGCTCATGGAACTCATGGAACTTCGGGCAGACTTGGAAGAGCGGTTTAAGACGGGAAGAATGCAGGAAAATCTAATCGCGGAATTCTTTTTGACAAAAGCATTGACAAATGCTTGAAAAAATGTTACAAATATAGAGGTGCTTTTTTCAAAAAGGCACATTCGGAGACGTATCGAAGTGGTCATAACGAGAACGACTCGAAATCGTTTTGCCTTCACGGGCACGAGGGTTCGAATCCCTCCGTCTCCGCTATTTAAAAATCTTGTTGACATTTGAAAAAAATGTGATATACTGATTTTTAGATAAGAAATATATTGAAACCGATGAGCAAGAGTAAGTAAAGGTGAAATATTGTTTTCAGAGAGCTGCAGGTTGGTGTGATGCAGCAACAATATCATTTTGAATGGACTTGTGAGGGCAGCTTGAAAGAGTATCGAGTAGACGCTGACGGAAACCTGTACCGTTAACAACAGGAGTGCATGGTGGTGCATGATGAGTGGGTTATACCGATTAGCCAATAAGGGTGGTACCGCAGAAGTTGATAGCTTTTGTCCCTGTTCTAGTGATAGAACATGTGACAGAGGCTTTTTTTATTGCTTTAGGTTAACTATTCAGGTCTCCTCCCACACAATCGGACAATCTCTTTTGCACACATCGTAGCAATAAACAAAAAGGAGATGTTTACGATGTTGTTAGAAAAAATTGAAAAATATGTGGCGGATTATGATGTGATCCCGGTAAAAAAAGAAATTTATGCGGATCTCGTGACGCCCATTGCGTTATTGCAGAAAATTGCAGCAAAGAAAAAACGTTTTTACCTTCTGGAAAGTGTAGAAGGAGGAGAAAAATGGGGACGTTATTCTTTCCTTGGTTACGATCCGGTGATGAGGGTATCCTGTTTCCGGGATAAGGTCGAGATCGAAGAAAAGGGAGAAAAAAAGACAATCACCACAAACGATTCGTTTCAGGTGATCCGAGATATTTTAAAGCAGTACCGTTCGCCGAAGATTCAGGATATGCCACCGTTTACCGGAGGATTTGTTGGATATTTTGCCTATGCGATGATTGAGCATGCGGAGCCGGTGTTAAACATCAAGCGAGGCGAATTTAATGATTACGATCTGATGCTTTTTGATAAAGTGATTGCGTACGACCAATTAAAACAAAAGATCATTGTCGTAGGAAATGTAAAGACCAAAGGGGATTTGCAGCAAAATCTGCAAAAGGCGGAAAAAGAGATTGATGACATTATCACTATGATTCAGGAGGAGACGAAATTACCGGAATTTCCTTCTTATGACAAAGTGAAATTTGAATGTAATGTATCCGAAAAAGAATATGAAGATATCGTCGAGAAGACAAAAGAATATATCCGCGATGGAGATATTTTCCAGGCAGTAATTTCCAGACGATTTGTCAGCCCTTATGAGGGAAGCCTGATTCAGCCGTATCGTGTGCTGCGGACGACAAATTCTTCTCCATACATGGTTTATATGAACCTGGATGATGTGGAGATTATGAGTACCTCGCCGGAGACGCTGGTTCGCTTGCAGGATGGCAGATTAACGACATTCCCGGTCGCAGGATCCAGACCGAGAGGAAAAGACGAAGCGGAAGATGAAGCCCTTGTCAAAGACCTTCTCAGTGATGAAAAAGAATTGTCGGAGCACAATATGCTCGTGGACTTGGGACGAAATGATCTGGGACGTATCGCAGAATTTGGTACCGTGGATGTAACAAAATATATGATGATCCACAAATATTCGAAAATTATGCATATTTGTTCGCAGGTGGAAGCGGATATCCGAAGCGATGCCGATGCGCTGGATGCTGTGAAATCCGTGCTGCCGGCAGGAACCTTATCCGGAGCGCCGAAGATCCGGGCTTGCAAGATCATTGACGAACTGGAAAGCGAACCGCGCGGAATATACGGAGGAGCGCTTGGCTATCTTGATTTCAGTGGAAACTTAGATACTTGTATCGCCATTCGTATGGCAGTAAAAAAAGACGGAAAAGTCTATGTACAGGCAGGAGGCGGTATCGTCGCGGACAGCCGGCCGAGACTGGAGTACGAAGAGTCCGGCAATAAAGCAAGGGCAGTGATCGATGCGATACAAAATGCAGGAAAAGATATGACAGGAGGTTTGATGATATGATTCTCTTAATTGACAATTATGACAGTTTTTCCTATAACCTCGTTCAGTTGATCGGGGAGATCGATCCGGATATCAAAGTGATCCGAAACGATGAGAAGACCGTGGAGGAGATTCGGGCGATGAAACCAAGTCATATCATTTTATCGCCGGGGCCGGGATATCCGAAAGATGCCGGTGTATGCGAAGATGTGATTCGCAGTCTTGGCGGCGAGATTCCTATCCTAGGCGTGTGCCTGGGACACCAGGCAATCTGTGAAGTGTTTGGAGCCACGATCTGTCATGCCAAACAATTGATGCATGGGAAAAAGAGCAATGTAAAAATTGATACCGAGGATCCGATTTTCCAAAATCTTCCTGAGCGAATCGATGTGGCGAGATACCATTCCCTGATTGCGGACATTGAGACAGTTCCGGAGGAACTTAAAGTCATTTCCGTGGATGACAATCAGGAAGTAATGGCAGTAAAACACAGAGAAAAAAAGATTTATGGATTACAGTTTCATCCGGAATCGATTCTGACGCCGGATGGCAGGGTGATCTTAAATAATTTTTTAAAAACGATATAATTTCAAGGAGGCAGTTATCATGGTAATCAAAGAGGCAATTCATGAGGTAATTAATGGAAAAGATTTGAGTTATGAGATGGCACAGGGTGCGATGAAAGAAATTATGTCCGGGGAAGCATCCCAGGTATTGATGGCAACCTATCTTACGGCACTTCGTATGAAAGGCGAAACCATTACGGAAATTACAGCATCTGCACAGGCCATGCGTGATCTTGGTGTACATTTGGCACCGGATTATGATGTCCTTGAAATCGTAGGAACCGGCGGAGATGAAGTGGGGACGTTTAACATTTCCACCACATCCGCATTTGTTATCGCTGCGGCAGGAATCCCGGTAGCAAAACACGGAAACCGAAGCGTATCCAGTAAAAGTGGTGCGGCAGACGTGCTCGAAAGTCTGGGAGCAGATATTACGATTGATGATAAAAAGAGCAAAGAAGTTCTTGATAAAGTAAAAATGAGTTTCTTATTTGCACAGTATTATCATTCTTCCATGAAAAATGTCGGCCCGGTTCGTAAAGAAATGGGAGAGCGTACGATATTTAATATCCTTGGTCCGCTTACGAACCCAGCAAATGCAAGCATTCAGCTTTTGGGTGTATATAACAACGATCTGGTTGAAAAACTGGCAGAAGTCTTGAAAAATCTTGGAGTAAAACGAGGCATGGCAGTTTGTGGAAACGACGGACTTGACGAGATCACCCTTACCGGTCCGACACATTGCTGTGAGATTCGTGACGGCGGCTTGACATCCTTTGATATCACACCGGAACAATTCGGATTTGAAACTTGTGATCTGAAAGAACTGATCGGAGGAACACCACAGGAAAATGCACAGATTACAAGAGATATCTTGTCCGGAAAAGAAACCGGTGCAAAGAGAAACGTAATCTTGATGAATGCCGGAATTGCCATTTATCTCGGAAAAGAAAGCATTACAATGAAAGAGGGAGTCGCTATCGCGAAAGAAATGATCGACAGCGGAAAGGCTCTTGAGAAACTGGAAGAATTTATAAAAGAAACCAACGCCTGAGTAAGGCAGGGAGGAATTTTATGATTTTAGATGAGATCGCAGCAAAGACAAGAGAGCGGGTAGCGCGGTGCAAAGAGAACGTCAGCCTGGAAGAGATGAAAAAAAAGGCACTTTCTCTGCCGGCGGAGACGAGGTTTTCTTTTGAAAAGCAATTGAAAAAGGATGGTGTTTCCTTTATCTGCGAGATTAAAAAAGCGTCTCCATCCAAAGGCGTGATCGCAGAACATTTTCCGTATCTTGACATTGCGGCGGAATACGAAAAAATAGGTGCTGACTGCATTTCGGTACTGACAGAACCGGATTATTTTATGGGAAGTACCGAATATTTGAAAGAAATTCATGAAAAAGTAGATGTTCCTCTGCTTCGGAAGGATTTTACCGTGGATGAATACATGATCTATGAGGCGAAGGTGATCGGAGCGAGTGCCGTGCTTTTGATCTGTTCTCTTTTGAACGAGAAGACCCTTCGGGAGTGGATCGCACTGAGCCACAGTCTGGGACTTTCGGCATTGGTGGAGGCGCATGACGAAGAAGAGATTCAGACGGCAGTACGCGCCGGTGCAAGGATCATCGGTGTCAATAACCGCAATTTAAAGACGTTTGAGGTAGACATCAACAATTGCATTCGTCAGAGAAAGCACATTCCTTCGGATATTTTATTCGTGGCAGAAAGCGGGATCAAAGCCAGAGAGGACATTGCCGCATTGGAAAAAGGCGGCGTCGATGGTGTGCTGATCGGAGAAACGCTCATGCGGAGCTCGGATAAAAAAATGACACTGCGTCAGCTGAAAGGACGGTAATGCCATGAAATTAAAGTTTTGCGGTATACGCAGACCTGAGGATGTAGCCTATGTGAACGAAGTAAAACCGGATTTTGCGGGATTTATCTTTGCCAATACCCGGCGAAAGATTACGCTGGAACAGGCGGTCGAATTTCGTTCTCACATATTGCCGGAGATTCCAGTGGTTGGTGTGTTTGTCAATGAGAACCCGGAAACGATCATCCACTATGTAAAAGAAAATGCGGTCGATATGGTTCAGCTTCACGGAGATGAGATCAATGACGAGATCCTTCAGATTAAGGAAGCGACAGGGGTTGAGGTGATCAAAGCGGTTCGGGCGAAAGATGTGGAAAGCATCCGAAAGGCCGATGCGATGGATTGTGACTATCTGCTGATCGATGCCTACCAGCCCGGAGTGTACGGAGGAACCGGGAACGCCTTTGACTGGACCATGATTCCGGAAGATCTGTATCATCCGTTTTTTCTGGCAGGTGGTCTGAATGCCTCCAATGTACGGCAGGCAATGCAGCAGGTACCGGCCTATGCGCTGGATATCAGCAGTGGAATCGAGACAGAAGGCTGTAAAGATTTGGAAAAAATGAAAGAAATTAAGAAGATTGGAGATGAAAGTAATGTCGAAATCTAGAGGACGTTTTGGTATTCACGGGGGACAATATATCCCGGAAACACTGATGAATGCCGTAATCGAATTGGAACAGGCATATCGAAAATATAAGGAGGATCCGGATTTTGTACGAGAGTTCAATGAAATGCTGGCAACTTACGTAGGCAGACCATCCCTTTTGTACTATGCGGATCGTATGACAAAAGATCTGGGAGGCGCGAAGATTTATCTGAAACGAGAAGATCTGAACCATACCGGATCTCATAAATTGAACAATGCGCTTGGCCAGGCACTGCTGGCAAAACGAATGGGCAAAAAACGCTTGATCGCGGAGACAGGAGCCGGACAGCATGGTGTGGCAACAGCCACGATCGCAGCATTCCTCGGAATGGAATGTGAAGTGTTTATGGGAAAAGAAGATACCGAGCGTCAGGCATTGAATGTATATCGTATGGAACTTCTGGGTGCGAAGGTGCATGCGGTGACAAGCGGAACCCAGACATTGAAAGATGCCGTAAATGAGACACTTCGTGAGTGGACTAACCGTATTGAGGATACGCATTATGTGATCGGTTCGGTTATGGGACCGGCGCCGTTTCCGGAAATTGTAAGAGATTTTCAGAGTGTTATCGGAAAAGAAATTAAATCCCAGTTGCTGGAACGGGAAGGAAAACTTCCGGATGCTGTCATTGCCTGCGTCGGTGGCGGAAGCAATGCGATGGGTGCCTTTTATGATTTTATTCCGGATGAATCGGTACAGCTGATCGGATGTGAAGCTGCCGGACATGGGGTAAATACCGATAAAAATGCAGCAACCATCGCCAATGGAACATTGGGCGTATTTCACGGTATGAAATCTTATTTCTGTCAGGATGAATATGGACAGATCGCGCCGGTATATTCGATTTCAGCCGGACTTGACTACCCGGGAATCGGACCGGAACATGCCCATCTTCATGATATCGGACGTGCTCAGTATGTGCCGATCACAGACGAAGAAGCCGTTTCTGCCTTTGAATATTTGTCAAGAATCGAGGGAATCATCCCTGCGATCGAGAGTTCCCATGCTCTGGCGTATGCGAGAAAACTGGCTCCGACGATGAACAAAGATCAGATTATTGTAGTAAATATTTCAGGACGTGGCGACAAAGATGTGGCAGCCATTGCAAGATACAGGGGGGTCGAACTTTATGAGTAAGATAGCACAGGCTTTTGATCACGGAAAAGCATTTATACCATTTGTAACAGCAGGAGATCCGGACTTGGAAACAACCAAAGAGCTTCTTCCGGTTTTGCAGGAAAGCGGCGCAGACCTGATTGAGATCGGAATCCCATTTTCAGATCCGGTCGCAGAAGGTATTGTCATTCAGAAAGCCGACGAGAGAGCTTTGGCGGCTGGAACGACGACTGACAAAATTTTTGATATGGTAGAATCCATACAGGATAAAATGCACGTTCCCATGGTGTTTATGACATATGCAAATGTAATTTTTGTTTACGGCATTGAAAAATTTGCCAAACGTTCCAAAGAAATCGGCATGAGTGGCGTGATCATTCCGGATGTCCCGTTTGAAGAGAAAGAGGAAATGGATTCCGTCTTTTCCAAATACGATCTGGATGTCATTTCTTTGATCGCACCGACGTCACATGACCGCATTCAGGCGATTGCAGCGGAGGCAAAGGGATTTGTATACTGCGTATCGAGTCTTGGCGTAACCGGTATGCGCAGCACGATCAACAAAGGAGTTGCGCAGATGATCGAACAGGTAAAGAAGACAAAAGACATCCCATGTGCCATCGGATTTGGAATTTCCACGCCGGAACAGGCAAAAGAAATGTCAGAATTTTCGGATGGTGTAATTGTAGGAAGTGCCATTGTAAAACTGGTTGAAACCTATGGAAAAGAGTGTATCAAGCCGGTTTCCGAGTATGTGAAGAGGATGAAAGAGGCAATTTCTTAAAATCGTGAACAAAAATTCACTTTTATTTTCTCAAAAAGTGTGATAGAATAAATATTAATGTTAAGTTATTAGGAGGAAAACGAAGTGAAAAGACGAGCAGTTATTTTAAGTATGGTATTATCCGCTTCTTTGGTGCTTACAGGATGTTCCTGGAGCGAAATAAAGAGCAAATTTACAGGAGAAGATTCCAGCACGACATCAACCGCATCTCAGGATGATGATTACGTTGCGTCGGAGTGTGTGTCAATTCCTGAATATAAGGGAATAGAAGTAGATTGTACCGTATCGGATGATGAAGTACAGTCCCAGTTAGATTCCTTTGTAAATCAGAACTCTACGGAGAAGAAGATTAAAAAGGGAAAATGTAAAAAAGGTGATACAGTAAATATTGATTATGAAGGAAAGACCGATGGCAAAGCTTTTGAAGGCGGAAGCGCTTCCGGAAGTGCCATTACTCTTGGATCTTCCGGATTTATTGATGGATTTGACGACGGTGTGATCGGTATGAAGCCGGGAGAAACCAAAGATCTCAACCTGAAATTCCCGGATGAATATCCTAATAATAAAGATCTTGCCGGAAAAGCAGCGGTATTTACGGTAACTTTGAACTACATTTCAAAGACCAATACACCGAAACTGACAGACAAGCTGGTTTCTGAAAAAACCGAATACAAAACGATTGAAGAGTACAAAAAATCTATCGCGGATGACCTGAAGAAGCAAAAGAAAGATAGTGCAGGATCGACTGCTTATGGTCAGGTAGAAGATAAAGCAGAGGTGAAGAAATATCCGGATTCTATCGTGAATACGGCAACTTCACAGTTGGATGCATATTATCGTTATACAGCAAAGCAGTATGGTTTTGATGATTTTAATACCTTTTTGACACAGTCAGGTATGACAGAAGATACCTATAAGGAAGAATTAAAAAAAGCAGCGCAGAACATTGCGAAAACGCAGCTTTTGACAGAGGCGATTGCAGAAAAAGAAGGTATCACGGTTACCGATGATGAGATTACGAAAGAGATGCAGAAAGTGGAAGAGCAGGGAGGAACCGTAGACGAATTGAAGAAAAACTTCAAAGAACTTTACGGAGATGTGATCTCGATTGAAAAATATTATAAGATCACACTGCTTACCAATAAAGTCATCGACATGGTCGGCGAGAATGCCAAAATTAAAGAATAATAGAAAAATCAACGAAGAGATTTTAAACTGTCTAAGCAAAAATATTTTGTTTAGGCAGTTTTTTTATAAACAAACTATTGCAGGAAGTTCAAAAAAATGATAAAATGAATCTGTATATTTTATAAATAAACGGTAACTGAATTGTTACAGTAAATGCTAATTAACAAGAAAAGGAGACTGACTATGAAAAAGAAACCGAGAATTGTGAAGCGGATTCTCAGTGTTGCGCTGGCGGCAGCCCTTGTAACGACAAGTGTACAGATCGCTGCGATTCCGTCTCATGTCGTTTTGGCGGCACCGGGGAATATTGAAACGGGAGTTCCGCTTGGGGACACAAATGTAAAGGACCAGAATGTACTTACTTTTTACAAGATTATTGCGAATGCTGTTTTCTGTGCAGGAAACACAGAGGCAGAGAATCAAGAGGAAGCAAAACAGGTTCTTGAGTATATTGGAATGCATACAGCAGATGAGGTTCTTACTAAATACAAAAATAATGCTGTTTATACGAGAGCGGTAGCCGGAACATTTCTGAGTGAGTATACCGGAAAGATTGATTTTGGTAACATGAAAGTTTCCAGTATCGAGGGGATCGGATGGGCACAGAAGGCAAGCGAGATTGACTTGTCTCAGGTTACTTTTTCAACAGGAGCAGAGATTAAAACAGTCCCAAAAGGCGAGTTTAAAAACTGTATGGGACTGAAAAAAATTATTCTTCCGGCAACAGTAACTACAATAGATGCAAACGCTTTCGAAAATTGTTCTTCCCTTACAACATTGGGAATTGGGGCAGCAAATGACAATGTGGTCGATCTTAGCAAAGTTACTACAGTGGGAACTACTGCATTTGGAAATTGTTCTGCAATTAAAACGATAGAGTTTGGAAAATATTCTACACGTTCCACAAAACTTGAGTTAAAAGGACAGGCTTTTGTAAACTGTACTTCCCTGCAAAAAGTGGAAATCCCAATTCAGGATGCATTGAAGATTGGCACAGGTGCGTTTGAAAACTGTTCCGGATTGATGGAAGTCGGACTTGAAGAAGGTCTTCAATACATTGGAAATTCTGTTTTTAAAGGTGTAGGAGCTGATACAGCGGATGGAGATGCAGCGAAATTTTATGTTATTGGAGCGGGAACCAAAGATTACTCCTGTCTTCCAAAGACAATAACTTATATCGGAGATAATGCATTTCAGGAAAGTTTTATCAAGAAGATGGATTTGTCTTCTTGTACAAAATTGACGAAAATTAACAAATCAGCATTTACCGGAGCGGATTTCCAGTATGGTGATGATATTGATTTGAGTAATCTTACGGACGATCAGAGAGAAAATCTGTACAAGGAATATACGATCGTGCTTCCGGAATCGCTTACAAGCATCGGAGAAGAAGCGTTTCATAAGTGTGGAATTACGTATATTGACATTCCAAAATCTTGTACGGATATAGGAAAATCAGCATTTTCCGAAAGTTATCTGATCGGCATGAAACTGCCGAATACCATAACAACGATAAAAGAAGGAACATTTTACCGTTGTCACTATCTGTATGGCACAAAAATTGAAATTCCGGCAGATGCAAAATTGCAGACGATTGAAACGTTTGCCTTTTCAGAATGCTGGAAATTGTATACAACGTCGTTTTTGAAAAATCTGAAAAATTTGAAAACGATTGGGGAAAAGGCATTCTCCGCTTGTTATGTATATAATATGCTTGGAACAAATTATATTACAAACACCTGGGGTGAGCGGGAGGTTTATTCCGGATTGAAAGAAGTAATCCTTCCGGATTGCGTGACAGAACTTGGAAAGGGAGCATTTTCCAATAACTATTATATGCAGACGGTTACACTGGGAAGCGGAATCAAAAATATTCCTGAATTGTGTTTTGGAAATGATTCCAAAGATAAGAATAGCGGTGCACGTCTGGAAAAAGTGATTGTTTCGGATAAATTGGAAACAATTGGAGACAATGCATTTGCAAATCAGTACAAATTGACGACATTGGGAACAAAAACAAAATTGGAAGAAGGAACCGTGCAGTTTGCGGATGGCCTGGTATCCATTGGAGATAATGCATTTTTGAACTGTGGAAAATCGTATGACAGTGCTTCCATGACTGCGGTCCACATCATGGTTTTACCGGAAAATGTAAAAACCACATATAGTGATGGCGACTATGAATTTATCGTAGTAAAAAATGGTGAGCAAAAGTCAGAACATATTTTTGTGGCTCCAAGTGAGATCGTTGATCCTACAACGGTGACGGATACAGAAGGTTACGAGGATTATTATGTGGTGGCACAGCGTAAATATTATGATCCAAATGATGTTGTAAATGCTTTGGAAGCAAATAAAACCAATATTTCTGTTGGCGATGTATATGATACGACACAGTCAGCCTATGCAAATCGTCTGGTTGGTACGGGGAGCGTTTTTGGTACTAAGTATCTGGCGAAAGGAAGTTCCGTGTCTTTGACACCCGGATCCGGAATGGTTGGAGCTTATATGCCACCGGTTTTGAAGGAAATATATACAGAGGGAAATAATGCAAATCAAAAGAGTGTTACTCTGGCATATGTTTTTGGAATGAAAAAATTGGTTATTCCGGATTCGTTAAAAGAAGATAACATCGGGGAAGCTGCATTTATGAACTGCTGCCGCCTCGAAAATGTGAGACTGCCAAAAGCACTTACTGAGATTAAAAAGGATACATTTAATGGCTGTGGAGGAGAAGAGGTTAATATTTTAGACCGATCCGAAAAAGCTAAATTTTATGATTATTATGGACTTCGTACGATTAATATTCCGAATACCGTAACAAGCATTGGAGATTCTGCATTTATGAATTGTACAAATCTCATTCTTGCGAATCCACAGGGTGTGGGAAGTTCGTTTGGAACCGGCATTCAATCCATTGGAAACAGTGCCTTTTCGGGCTGTCTCTCTTTGGATGAAGTGGTATTTCCATCAAGCCTTCTTTCCATCGGAGCCAGCGCATTTGCAAAATGTGCATTGATTGATAATACAAATCGAGAGATTCGTTATGAGAATAGTACGAAGAAAGTAAGTTATAAAGTAAACTATAGACAGTATGGAACGAAAGAAGTGAAAAAAGGTCTGCGTACCGTGGATTTTGTACGTGCCAGCAAATTGAAAGAAATCGGAAACAACGCATTTGAGCAGACGAATATTACTCAATTTGATATTTCTAAGACAAAGGTAACGGCGATTAAAACCGGACTTTTGAAACAATGTACGTTCCTGCAGAATGTTACATTTAGTGACCTTACAGAAAGCATGGCGGCTGAAGTTATGAAAGATGACCTTTATCTTGCTCAGCTGACAGCGCCAATCAGTTCTACGATGCAGGGAAATACGGTAAGTGGTCTTTATGGTACAGTAGGCGGAAGAGTAAGTACGTATCCGGCACTGATATTGAGACAGCCGGACGGAGAGGTTCAGCCGCTTCCGATCGATCGTGACTATGAATTAAAGATTAATGCGGTAAATGAGAAAACTCTTTATCAAGGCAGTACACCAACGATTTCGGTGATCGATGGTTCGAAAGAGCATGAGATTTATTCCGTAAAAGATGGAGTAGTTGTTACAAATGAATATCGTGGATTGAGTGCCAATGTAACGAAAGATGCCAAAGGAACGTATCATTTTGTTGTGAATGGAAAAGAATATATCGACAAGGAGAGTCCGGTTACTCTTCGTGTGAAGTTTACGACAGGACTTCAGATCCTTGAATCCAGTTCTTTCTGGCAGAGTGCACAGCAGATTGATTATAAAGTCAGTGTTACGGATGTTGTCACGGAAAAAGTATCTGTGACAGCAAATGGAGATACTTCAGTAACACAGAATCCAAATATGTTTGTAGAAGAAAATGGAGAAAAAGTTCTGTATATTCCATCCGGCGGTCAGGCAGCGACAAGCGGTGTCACTTTGACGGCGACGGTAGAACCGGCCGAGACAACGCAGGGATATACTTGGGAGTCTTCTGATCCGGCATTGGTTGATTTTGTGGAAGGAACAGACAGTTTCAAAGACGGAAAAGCAGTTATTAAAATTAAGAGAGCAGATATCTCAAGCAATGGAACGGCATTTATTACGATAAAATCAGGTTCAAAATCCGATCGTATTACTGTCGTATGCCAGACATCCGCATCCGGTTTTGATACGGTTAAGACAAACGGAGATAACCTTCCGGATAACCTGGTAACCAGTGCAAATAACCCATATGTTCTTCCAAATGGAAATGGTGGAAAAGATCAGCTTGACATTAAGTTAAAATATCCGGCAGGAACGGATCCTGCTTCCGAAGAACAGTTGATTTTTACCTCTTCGAACCCGGATGTTATCTCCGTGGATCAGTTGGGAAATCTGACAACCAAACAGGCAAGTGATGAGATCGTCGTAATTACGGTAACCGGTCAGGCGAGTGGAATCAGTAAAACATTTTATTTTATGGTAACGGATGACCAGAATGTAAAACCATCTGCTATCGAAATTATCGGTGGCAATACTGTTAATGTTGGTGAATCCATTCATTTGGAGGTTAAAGTAAAACCAATTAATGCAGGGAATAAAGAAGTAGAATGGAAAGTAAATTCCGGAGCCCAGGTTGCATCGGTGGATGAGCAGGGAAATGTAACTGGTTTGAAAAAAGGAACTGCTAAGATTGTAGCGATTTCAAAAGAAAACAGTAATGTGAAATCTTCTGAGTTTATGATTACGGTTCATGCACCGGCTAAATCAATTCAGATTTTGGATGCACCGATTACATTGGAAGAAGGAAAATCTTATACTATTAATAAGACAACAAATGCTTCTTTGACAAGCGGTTATGTGGTGACACCAAATGACACAGAAGATACGGTTGAATGGACAACCAGTAATCCTGGAGTTGCGTCCATCACGACTTCCGGAACCCGTTTGACGATAAAGGCAGAATCGACAGGAACGGCTGTGTTGACAGCGACAGCAACATCCGGTGTTTCAGCTTCGATCAACGTAACCATTGTCCCGAAAAAGGTAAATGTAACAGGCATCAGCATTACCAAAGAGGTAACCTTGAATGTAGGTCAGACACATACATTGACACCGACCGTTCTTCCGGCAAATGCAAATGAAGCAGTTACGTATACGTACTCTACGAACAATGCCAAAGTGGCGACAGTAGATGCCAATGGCGTCATTCGTGCGGTTGGTCCGGGAACGGCGACAATTACAGCAAAAACAAATACGAATCGTTATGCAGGCTGTACGGTAACGGTAAAACAGCCGGCGAAGAGTATTCGTATTTACCTGAATAAACCAAATGTAAAGAAAGTATATATGGCAAAAGGCCAGACACTTTCTATAAAAGCAGAGAAAAATCCGCTGACAAGTACCGATACTCTTTCTTATAAGACGAATAAAAAGAAAGTGGCTGTCGTTTCTGCATCCGGAATGATCACTGCGAAGAAGAAAGGAACGGCTAAGATCACCATACAGGCTTCTTCCGGTAAAAAGGCAACGATCACCGTAGTTGTTTCGAAAAAAGAAGTGAAAGCGAAGAAAGTAAAAGTAAAAGGACCTTCTACAATGAAACGGAAACAGATGAAGAAATTGACCGTTTCCCTTGTAAAAGCAAAATCTACCGATACGATCAGCTTTAGCAGCAGTAATCCGGCAATTGCTTCTGTAGATGCTTACGGAAATGTAAAAGCCATTAAAAAGGGTAAAGTAAAGATTACCGTACAGGCTTCTTCCGGAAAGAAAGCAGTTAAGAAAATTAAAATTAAATAAGTAACATATCAGAAAACCTCCTTGCATATACTGTAACAGTTTAGCAAGGGGGTTTTTTTATGGACAATGAATATAATGTATATGAAGATATCAATACAAGAACCGGCGGAGAATTGTATCTGGGTATCGTAGGCCCGGTCCGCACCGGAAAAAGTACATTTATCAAAAATTTCATGGAATTGATGGTCATACCGGAAATGCAGGACGAAGCGGAAAAAATGCGTACCAGAGATGAATTGCCACAGTCTTCCGACGGAAAAACAATCATGACGACAGAGCCCAAATTTATTCCGAAGGAGGGCGCGCAGATTCAGATGCCAAGCGGAGAAAGCGGAAAAGTGCGTTTGATCGACTGTGTGGGGTTTGTTGTAAAAGATGCTGTCGGCTATCGTGAAGAAGAGAAGGAGCGGATGGTAAAGACACCATGGTACGACGAAGAAATTCCGTTTACAAAAGCAGCTCAGATCGGAACAAGTAAAGTAATTCGTGAACATTCCAATATCGGAATAATCGTGACGACAGATGGGAGTTTTACAGAATTATCCAGAGAACAGTATGTTGAGGGGGAAGAAAAAACGGTGGCAGAATGCAAAGCGGCAGGAAAGCCAACAATCATGATCTTGAATACCCGTGTACCTCATCAGGAATCCACCAGAGAACTTGCCGGAAAGATGCAGGAAAAATATGGAATCAGTGTTTTGGTAATGGATTGCAAAAATCTGAAAAAAGACGATGTGTTTTTCATGATGCAAACGATTTTAGCCGATTTTCCAATTGGTCAGATTCAATTTTACTTTCCAAAATGGGTTGAATTTTTAGACCGCGATCACTGGCTGAAAAAGGATCTGATGACAAAATGCCTGGAAATGCTTAAAAATATGCACGTCATGCGCGATGTCAATAAAGATACGGTAAAACTGGATGCGGACTATGTAAAAGGAATCTATATTCAGGATAAGCAGATGCAAAATGGTGAAATTCATGTCGCCATCGAGTTTGAAGAACAATATTATTATGAGATTTTAAGTGATTTGATCGGCACGCCGATTTCCGGTGAATATGAGCTGATTGCGACGTTAAAAGAACTTGCCGGAAAGAGAGCGGAATATCAAAGTATAGAGACCGCGTGCCAGCAGGTAAAGGGCCGCGGGTACGGCATCGTCACTCCGACGATGGAAGAAATTGAGATCGCGGAGCCGGAACTTATTAAACATGGGAACAAATACGGCGTAAAGATAAGGGCCGTCTGTCCGTCGCTGCATTTGATCCAGGCAAATATTGAGACGGAAATCGCGCCAATTGTGGGAAGTGAAGAACAGGCAAAAGATCTGATCGAGTACATCGAAAAAAACGGAAAAGAAAATCCGGATGGAATTTTTGATACCAATATTTTTGGGAAAACGATCCGCCAGCTGGTGGACGACGGAATCCTAAATAAAGTGAATCGTCTGACGGAAGAAAGTCAGGTAAAATTGCAGGATACGATTCAAAAAGTGGTAAATGATTCCAATGGCGGCCTGGTGTGCATTATTATATAAAAAGGTAACGATTCAGGATCAATGTATGGAGGGGAGCCTGAATTGTTACTAAAATAAAGCCGGCGGTGCAGGATAGTAGTTTCCTGTACCGCCGGTTTGTTATTGCTTTTATTTGTTAGAGCGTCTCCAAATGTGCATGCTTTCCGCTTCTTTGATCAGCTCATCGCGGAAATCCGGATGAGCGACAGAGATAATAGCTTCTGCTTTCTGCCAGGTCGAAAGTCCTTTCAGATTTACTTTACCATATTCTGTAACAAAGTAGTGGATGTTTGCACGTGTATCGGTAACGATAGATCCATTGGCTAACGTTGGACGGATACGGGAAACTTTTTCCCCCTGCTTGTTTGTGAATGTGGATGAGCAGCAGATGAAACTCTTTCCGCCTTTGGAAAGGTAAGCTCCAAGAACGAAGTCAAGTTGTCCGCCGGCGCCACTGATGTTTTTGATTCCGGCACTTTCTGCATTTACCTGTCCGTAGAGGTCTATGTCCACAGTATTGTTGATGGAGATAAAATTATCCAATGCGGAAATCGAGCGGATGTCGTTTGTATAATCGACAGGCGCGCTCATACATTCAGGATTGTCATTTAAGTAATCGTACATTTTCTTAGTACCGGCACCAAATGCATATGTCTGACGATAGCGGTCAATGTTTTTCTTTGCTCCGGTAATCTTTCCTGCTTTTGCAATATCGACAAAGGCATCGACGTACATTTCAGTATGTACACCAAGATCTTTCAGATCAGATTCAGCGATCATCGTACCGACAGCATTTGGCATACCGCCGATACCGAGCTGGAGACAAGCTCCATCCGGAATTTCTTCTACGATCAATTTGGCAACAGCCTGATCGACATCGGTAGCAGCAGCACCGCCACCCATTTCACCGATTGGTGGGTTATCGCCTTCTACGACCATATCAACCTTAGAAATATGAATGCCATTTTCAAAACCGCCAAGGCAGCGAGGCATATTTTCATTTACTTCGACAATGATCACTTCGGCACGTTCGCAGCAGGCAGCCAGATGAGAAGCACTCGGACCAAAACTGAAATAGCCATGTTCATCCATCGGAGATACCTGGAAGATCGCTACGCGGGAAGGGCAGCTCAAATCACGGTAATAACGTGGAAGTTCCGAATAACGGATCGGAGAGTAGAAAGAAAATCCCTGTGCAACGGCTTTTCTTTCGATACCTCCCATATGCCAGGAGTTCCATGTCATATGAGCTGCAGGATCTTCAATCTGGAAAATCTCAGGAACCCACATTAAGATTCCACCGCGGAAATTTACATTTTCAAGAGATGGCAGCCGTTTTGCTACTTCTTTATCCACGGCAACCGGAGTGTTGACACACCAGCCGTAATCGACCCAGTCACCGGATTGAATAACGTTTGCAGCAGAAGCTGCTGTCGTAAGTTTGTTTTGATACATCTGTTGGTAATCCATAATAAAGACGCCTCCTAATTATTTAAGTTACATGGTAACTATTCAGGCTCCCCCACCCTCATTCGCATTTCGAACACTTCGTGTTCTTTTCCGCCTTTTACAAGGCTAAAAATGCTCATCAGGGAGGGAGAGCCCTATTAGGCTTACTGTACAGAAAACAATGTCTCCAACGTGCAAGCACGTCGATTCATTGTTTTTGCCCAGCAAGCCTGAATAGTTACCGTTAGACTTTGATATTATTTTAACATTTATGAAAAGGGGGGTCAAGGGGGAAGATTTGCAAAAAAAAGATTGATAATTATTTGACAATAGGGAGTAATGGTGTTATTATGTATTTGTTACTTGATAAGATGGATTGTTAAAAAAATAACAATGTAGTTATTTTTTGTCAGGTTTCAAATACGATTGAATGCAGAATGGAGCATATTATGGTAAAAGCAGTTTACCCCGGAAGTTTTGACCCGGTCACTTATGGACATCTGGATATCATTGAGAGAGCTTCGAAGGTAGTGGATGAAGTGATTGTTGCTGTTTTGGTAAACAGTGGGAAAAATCCATTATTTTCGATGGACGAGCGGGTAGAGATGCTCAAAGAGGCGACGAAAAACTTTAATAATGTCCGTGTCGCGACATTTCAGGGATTAACCGTAGATTTTGCGAAGGAAGTCGGAGCCAAAGTGATGGTCCGAGGACTTCGGGCGGTATCGGATTTTGAATCAGAAATGCAGATTGCACAAACGAATCACAGCCTGAATCCGGAAATCGATACGATGTTTTTTACTACCAGCCTGGAATATGCATTTTTGAGTTCGACGATCGTGCGGGAAGTGGCATCATATGGTTCGGATGTTACGCATTTTGTACCGGCGATTGTTGAAAAGAAACTGCAGGAAAAGTTTTCTAAATAATATAATGTTTATAAACCGGATTCTATCCGGCTGCAATATAAAAAAATTAAAGTAATGACAAAAAACAAGGAGGATACATATTATGTCTAAAAAAGTAGTATTAGCAGGCGCATGTCGTACTGCCATCGGTACAATGGGTGGAAGCCTTAGTACAACACCGGCACCAGTACTTGGTTCTATCGTGATCAAAGAAGCTTTGGAGAGAGCAGGAGTACCGGCAGATCAGGTAGATCATGTTTACATGGGTTGTGTAATCCAGGCAGGTCTTGGACAGAACGTTGCACGTCAGGCTTCTATTAAAGCAGGACTTCCAATTGAGACACCTGCTGTAACGGTAAACGTTGTTTGTGGTTCCGGTTTGAACTGTGTAAATATGGCAGCACAGATGATTCAGGCAGGAGATGCAGATATCGTAGTAGCAGGTGGTATGGAAAACATGTCCATGGCTCCATACGCTTTGAAACAGGCTCGTTTCGGATATCGTATGAACAACAATACCATTATCGATACGATGGTAAACGATGCTCTTTGGGATGCATTCAATGATTATCATATGATCCAGACAGCAGATAACATCTGTAAGGATCCAAGATGGAACCTGACACGTGAAGAACTGGATGAGTTTGCTGTTGCAAGTCAGACAAAAGCTGTAGCTGCTCAGGAAGCCGGTAAATTTGATGATGAGATCGTACCGGTTGAAGTTAAGAAGAAAAAAGAGACAATTATCTTTAATAAAGATGAGGGACCACGTCCTGGAACGACAATGGAAGGACTTGCAAGACTTCGTCCAATCAACAAAGACGGTTTTGTTACTGCCGGTAATGCTTCCGGAATCAATGATGGTGCAGCAGCTATCGTTGTTATGAGCGAAGAAAAAGCAAAAGAACTTGGTGTAAAACCTATGGCTACTTTCGTAGCAGGTGCTCTTGGCGGTGTGGATCCTAAGATCATGGGTATCGGACCGGTTGCATCTACAAAGAAAGTTCTTGCTAAGACAGGCATGAGTATTGATGATTTTGATCTTATCGAAGCTAACGAAGCATTTGCAGCACAGTCTGTAGCAGTAGGAAGAGAACTTGGATTTGACCTCAGTAAATTGAACGTAAACGGTGGTGCGATCGCACTTGGACATCCGGTAGGAGCTTCCGGATGCCGTATCCTTGTAACACTTCTTCATGAGATGCAGAAACGTGATGCAAAGAAAGGTCTTGCAACACTTTGTATCGGTGGAGGAATGGGATGCTCTACAATCGTAGAACGTGACTAATTTCTGAAAAAACAGTACAGAAAGGAGAGTTCCCAAAATGGAATTCATTACGTATGAAGTAGAAGACAAAGTTGGTATTATTACCATTAACCGTCCAAAAGCATTGAACGCTTTGAACAGCCAGGTGCTGGATGAGTTAGATGCTACATTGGATGGTGTAGATCTTGATGTGATTCGTTGTCTGATCCTTACCGGTGCCGGAGAGAAATCTTTTGTAGCCGGTGCAGATATCGGAGAGATGAGCACATTGACAAAAGCAGAAGGAGAAGCTTTCGGTAAAAAAGGAAATGATGTATTCCGCAAACTTGAAACTTTCCCTATCCCTGTTATCGCAGCAGTAAACGGATTTGCTCTTGGTGGTGGATGCGAGATCTCCATGAGCTGTGACATCCGTATCTGTTCTGAAAATGCTGTATTTGGTCAGCCGGAAGCAGGTCTTGGTATCACTCCCGGATTTGGCGGAACACAGCGTCTTGCTCGTGTAATCCCTGTAGGAATGGCAAAACAGATGATCTACACAGCACGCAACATCAAAGCTGAGGAAGCATACCGCGTCGGTCTTGTAAATGCGGTATATCCTTTGGAAGAACTTATGCCGGCAGCAAAGAAAATGGCTGCAGGTATTGCTATGCAGGCTCCGATCGCTGTTCGTAACTGCAAGAAAGCAATCAATGAAGGACTTCAGGTTGATATGGATCAGGCAATCGTGATCGAAGAGAAACTTTTCGGTGACTGCTTTGAAACAGAAGACCAGAAAGCAGGAATGGGTAACTTCCTTGAGAAGGACAAAGAGAAAAAACTCAAAGTAGTTCCTTTCCAGAATAAATAATTTAGCATGAAATAATAACTTTCCGGATCGGCTCTGTCCGGTCCGGAGAATAAAAAAACGGAGGTATGTATCAATGAAAGTTGGCGTTATTGGTGCTGGAACAATGGGTTCCGGAATTGCTCAGGCATTTGCTCAGACAGAAGGTTATGAAGTTTGCTTGTGTGATATTAATGATGAATTTGCTGCAAACGGTAAAAACAAAATTGCAAAAGGTTTTGAAAAACGTATTGCAAAAGGAAAAATGGATCAGGCTGCTGCTGACAGCATCCTTGCTAAGATCACAACAGGTACAAAAGAAATCTGTACAGACTGTGATCTGATCGTAGAGGCAGCTCTTGAGGTAATGGATGTTAAGAAACAGACATTCAAAGAACTTCAGGATATCGTAAAGAAAGATTGTATGTTTGCTACAAACACATCTTCCCTTTCTATCACAGAGATCGGTGCAGGACTGGATCGTCCGGTTATCGGTATGCATTTCTTCAATCCGGCTCCGGTTATGAAATTGATCGAAGTTATCGCAGGTGAGAATACACCAGACGAGATGGTTGAGAAAATCGTTGCAATCTCTAAAGAAATCGGCAAAACACCGGTAGAAGTAAAAGAAGCAGCCGGATTTGTTGTAAACCGTATTTTGATCCCTATGATCAACGAAGCAGTTGGCATCTATGCTGATGGTGTAGCTTCTGTTGAAGGTATTGATACAGCAATGCAGCTTGGTGCAAACCACCCAATGGGACCTCTTGCACTTGGCGATTTGGTAGGTCTTGATATCTGCCTTGCTATCATGGAAGTACTTCAGGCTGAGACAGGTGATCCTAAATACCGTCCTCATCCATTGCTTCGCAAGATGGTTCGTGCAGGAAAACTCGGAAGAAAAACTGGTATCGGATTCTACGATTACAGCAAATAATTTCGGTGGATATAGGATCCATCAAATATACAGAAAGGCGGTTCATTAATAATGGATTTTACTTTAGATCAGAAACATGAAATGGCGAGAACATTGTTCAAAGATTTCGCTGAAAATGAAGCAAAGCCGTTGGCACAGGAAACAGATGAAACAGAAGTTTTCCCACAGTCTACGGTAGACAAAATGGGTAAATATGGATTTATGGGAATTCCGGTGCCAAAGCAGTATGGTGGACAGGGATGCGATATTTTGACCTATGTAATGTGCGTAGAGGAACTTTCAAAAGTCTGCGGTACAACAGGTGTTATCGTATCTGCACATACAAGTCTTTGCTGTGATCCAATCCTTACTTATGGTACAGAAGAGCAGAAACAGAAATACCTTCCACCTCTTTGCAATGGTGAAAAACTTGGTGCTTTCGCATTGACAGAGCCGGGTGCCGGTACGGATGCTCAGGGAGCACAGACAAAAGCTGTTCTCGATGGAGATGAGTGGGTACTTAACGGAAGCAAATGCTTCATTACCAATGGTAAAGTAGCAGATGTTTACATTGTAATCGCTATCACAAGTGTAACAGAAGACAAACGTGGAAGAAAGAAAAAGAACTTTTCCGCATTTATCGTAGAAAAAGGAACTCCGGGATTCTCCTTCGGAACAAAAGAGAAGAAGATGGGTATCCGTGGATCTTCTACTTATGAATTGATCTTCGAAGACTGCCGTATTCCAAAGGAAAATATCCTTGGACCACAGGGAAAAGGATTCCCTATTGCAATGCATACTCTGGATGGTGGACGTATCGGTATCGCTGCTCAGGCACTTGGTATTGCAGAAGGTGCTCTTGAGACAACCGTTGCTTACGTAAAAGAGAGAAAACAGTTTGGACGTTCCATCGCTGCACAGCAGAACACACAGTTCCAGCTTGCGGATATGGCTACAAAAGTAGAAGCTGCAAAATCTCTTGTATATAAAGCTGCATTGAAAAAACAGGAATTTGCAGATGGGGCAAAAGTTTCTTACTCCGTAGAAGCTGCAATGGCTAAATTATATGCTGCCGAAGTTGCTATGGAAGTAACAACAAAAGCAGTTCAGTTGCATGGTGGTTATGGTTACATCAGAGAATATGATGTGGAACGTATGATGCGTGATGCTAAGATCACAGAGATTTACGAAGGAACATCAGAAGTTCAGCGTATGGTTATCTCTGGAAACTTGTTGAAATAAGGAGGTTCATATCGTGAAAATAGTAGTATGTATTAAACAGGTACCTGATACAAAAGGTGGAGTAAAATTTAATCCGGATGGTACACTTGACCGTGGTGCAATGCTTACAATTATGAACCCGGATGACAAAGCTGGTCTGGAAGCAGCACTTCGCATCAAAGAGCAGAATGGTGCAGAAGTTACCGTTCTTACCATGGGACTTCCAAAAGCAGAAGAAGTTCTTCGCGAAGCTATGGCTATGGGAGCTGACAATGGTATTCTTGTTACTGACAGAGTTTTGGGAGGAGCAGATACATGGGCTACTTCTACAACCATTGCCGGTGCACTTAGAAACATTGATTATGATTTGATCATTACAGGACGTCAGGCAATCGACGGTGATACCGCACAGGTAGGACCACAGATTTCTGAACATCTTGATATCCCTGTTATTTCATATGCAAAAGATATTAAGATCGAAGGCGATTCTGTTGTTGTAGAACGTTTGTATGACGACAGAACTCACGTACTGAAAGCTAAGATGCCATGTCTTATCACAGCTCTTTCTGAATTGAACGAGCCTCGTTATATGACACCAGGTGGAATCTTCGATGCTTATGACAAAGAGATTACCGTTTGGGGAAGAACAGACCTTAAAGATGTAGATGATTCTGATCTTGGTTTGAAAGGATCTCCAACAAAAATCGCAAAAGCTTCGGATAAAGTACGTAAAGGCGCTGGAGAAAAAGTTACTCCTGAGGATGCAAATGCAGCAGCATCTTACATCGTTGAGAAGCTGTTGGAGAAACACGTAATCTAAGCGAAAACAAGGAGGATCCATAAAAATGAATTTAGAAGAATATAAAGGTGTATTTGTCTATGCACAGCAGGTAGACAATGAAATCAGCAGCATCGCACTTGAGCTGCTTGGAAAAGCAAATGAACTTGCAAAAGACCTTAATACAGATGTAACAGCTGTTTTGATCGGTTCCGGAGTAGCCGGACTGGTTGATACATTGGCTGAGTATGGTGCAGACAAGGTTATCGTTGTAGACGATCCTGAATTGAAAGATTACAGAACAGAGCCATATACGCATGCACTTGCTTCCGTAATCAATGAGTACAAACCAGATATCATGCTGGTAGGTGCTACAGCAATCGGCCGTGACCTTGGTCCTCGTGTTTCCGCACGTGTGAAGACAGGTTTGACCGCTGACTGTACAGTACTTGAGATTGGTAACTTCCCAATCAATGCTGTTCCCGGAAAAGAAGATCAGCAGAAGCACAATCAGCTTCTTATGACTCGTCCTGCATTTGGTGGAAATACGATCGCTACGATCGCATGTCCGGACAACCGCCCACAGATGGCAACCGTTCGTCCTGGTGTTATGCAGAAGATCGAGCCAAAGGCTGGTGCAAAAGCAGAAGTGATCAACTATAATCCTGGATTTACACCAGACAACAAATATGTTGAAATCCTTGACGTAGTAAAATCCGTTACGGATACCGTAGACATCATGGATGCAAAAATTCTTGTATCCGGTGGACGTGGTGTTGGTTCCAAGGAAAACTTCAAACTGTTGGAAGATCTCGCAGAGGTTATTGGCGGAACCGTAAGTTGTTCCCGTGCTGTTGTAGAGAATGAATGGCTTCCTGTAGATCGTCAGGTAGGACAGACCGGTAAGACGGTACGTCCAAATGTATACTTTGCCATCGGTATTTCCGGAGCAATCCAGCATACTGCAGGTATGGAAGAATCTGACATCATCATTGCCATCAACAAAGATCCGGATGCACCAATCTTTGATGTAGCGGATTATGGTATTGTTGGAGATCTGAATAAGATTGTTCCACTTTTGACAGAGCAGTTAAAAGCACAGATCAAGTAATAACGTATGATTTTTTGAGTCTCCCACTGATTTTTCAATTGGTGGGAGAATTTTTTATAAGGGGAAACGGATGAAAAAAATAGGAATTGTAATATGTAATTATAATAAAAAAGACTATGTATTAAATTGTATCCGAAGTGTATTGGAATCCAAAAATCAGGATTTTGACCTGTATGTGGCAGACAATGCCTCGACGGATGGTTCCGTGGAAGCGATTAAGGAAACCTATGGCGATGCCGTTACGGTTTTGGTCAATCCGGAAAATTTAGGGGGATCCGGCGGATTTAATCTTGGAATAAGGAAAATATTGGAAGAAGGATACGAATACTTATGCTGCCTTGACAACGATATTTTAGTGGATGAAAATGCAATTGGTGCACTGGCAGACTATCTCGATGCACATCCGGATACCGGCGTGTGTGGTTCGATCGTTTATCATATGGATTATCCGGACTATGTGCAGCAATACGGATTGGATCTTGATTTTGATAACTTTACGGCAATTACTCATTATGCGGATTATCTGGATGATGGAAACATTCCGGAGGTCAATGAATGTGATACGGTAGCGACCTGCAGTGTTATGCTGCGAACCCGTTTTATCAAAGAAAGCGATATCGGAATCATGCCGGAAGACAATTTTATTTACTGGGATGATATGGAATGGTGTTATCGGTTTCATCTTGCCGGCTATAAAGTCGTAACGATCAAGGACAGCGTCGTGCTGCACAAAATGGGTTCCAATGCGAAACCAGTCAATACGTTTATCAATTATTATATGTGGCGCAACCGGATTCATTTCTTCATGAAATATACACCGGAAGAAAAACTGGATCGTATGAGCTATTGTATACTAAGCAGTGTATTCGATGCGATGTACGAGAGCATGTACCGCGAAGAGCACAATATCATGCAGACTATTTCCTATGCGTATTATGATGCCATCCGCGATGTGAGAGGAAAAGCCTCCAATGGAAAAATTAGGGACAATGATGCCAGTGACAGCCGGTTTCAGTCGTATCTCCAGACGAAAAAAACGTATTATCTGAAAGCCGATACGACTGAGGAAGAGCAGGAGGCGCAGGTATTTATCGAGGCACTGCAGACAGGGTGTCAGCGTGTAGAGCAGGAATCGGATGCAGATGTGACCATTGTAGTTTGTCCGTATATCATGCGGTGCAAGCGGGAACAATATCCGGAGAAAAATCAGATTGTTTTAGATTCATATAAGAATGTCATTTTGGATGAAAGCGACTGGGAGGCTGTATCACAGTACGATTATGCAAAATCCTTGTTTATCTATATGAACCAGGGAGCTTTTTTAGATGCGACAAAGGCATTGCGTAAATGAGTAAAATTTGATATAATAGGAAAGTACACGATTTGATTAAATAATTGGAGGGTAACTATGAAACAATGTTATATGAGATTTCCGGGAGGAAAGAAAAAAGCATTTACCATCAGCTATGATGATAATATTACGCAGGATGAGCGTCTGATCAAAAAAATGGAACAATACCATATCAAGGGAACGTTCAATATCATTCCCGGCTGGTTTTCCAAAGAAGATGCGGTATTTCCGGAAGGAGAAACGTATATTAATGTAACAGAAAAAAAAGCAAAAAATTTGTATAATAATTCACTTGTTGAAGTGGCAAATCATGGATATGACCATCAAAAATCCACAACGGTTCCACCGATACAGTTGATGGAAGATATTGTCAAATGCCGTCAAGAACTGGAAAACATGTATGACAGAATCATTACCGGATACGCTTATCCGTATGGTTTATATAATGAAACGCTGATTCAGATATTAAAAAATGCCGGAATCAGTTATGCTCGTACGGTAGAGAGTACTTATGAATTTCATTTGCCGGAAGACTGGCTGATCCTCAATCCGACCTGTCACCATGCGGAACCGGAATTAATGGAACTGGCAGAGAAATTTTTGAATGATACGGTAGCAGATGATTCCTATATGTTTTATGTTTGGGGACATACCTTTGAATTTGATGAGCAGGATAACTGGCATATTGTTGATGACTTGTTTGAAAAAGTGGCGAATAAAGAGGATGTCTGGTATGCAACAAATGGAGAAATTTGCAATTATCATCAAAAATATAAACAATTAATTTTTTCGCAAAACGGGAAAAAAATCTACAATCCAACAGATACCACCATTTGGCTGGAGGTTGATAATGTGGCAAAGTCAATAGATTCGGGCGATACCATAGAATTGTAAAAAATATACATATAACGTAGAGGTTATAGCATTTATAACAAATTCTAATTTGCCTTTTTCGAAAAACTGTGTTACAATGTATTTCAGTAAGATAAATAACGTTAGCAAGGTATTTTTGATAATCCTTTTTCATACTTTTTTCTGGTGGTACTATAGCGATATAGTGCCACTTACTTTTTTACAAAAAACAGCATGATTTAAGATTATGACATCTTGAATTGTTGATGCAAAGATAAGGAGGAATGAGATGGAACAGTGTAGTTATATACAGCCGGAAGCGATGGAAGGAGCAAATCTTCAGCCAATTCGGGAAATCATAGAGGCTGGAATGCGGGGAGAAAAGAAAAAAATTGCGGCGCTGGGAGCTTCTGTATCAAAAGGGGAAGCAGTAAAAAAGGGGAACGCCTTTTTAAATAAAATGGAGCAAAAATGGGAGAGTTATTTTCCGGGGGGGACAGTGCCGGAATTTATTAATGCCAGTGTATCGGGAACATTTTCAGCAAATGCGTTATTTGCTATGGATGAGTTGCTGCAAAAGGAACCGGATCTTGTTTTTTTGGATTACAGTGTCAATGACCCGGGACAGTATTATCTTCAGGAGGCATTTGAAGGGCTGGTACACCATTTTTTGGAAAACGGGACGTATGTCTGTGTCCTTTTGTTTTGTAATCAAAATGGCAACTGCACTCGAGGGGCGATGACCAGAATCGCACATTATTATCATATTCCTCTTTTGGATATCGGAAGTGTTGTGATGGAAAATATTCGGGAAAATCGATTTTTATGGCAGGATTATGCAAGTGATTATGTGCATCCGCGTATCGAAGGACATGAATTTATCGCTGATAATATTATGCATTGGTTTCAATATGCGATGGAAAAAGAAGAAACAAATTCTTACATAATTCCGGAAACTCCTTGTTTTGATGGATCTTTTTGGAAAATTGAAAAGTTGGAGAATCTGTCTTACGATGACAATCAGGTATTTACGGTAGATAAATATTGTTCTGTCGTTGTCGCAGAATATTTTCAGACGGCGCAGGAAAATGACTGCAAAGTGGAAATTCTGGTAGACGGTGAAGTGAAAGAATGTGTGGAATTGTATTGGGAGTTTGCATGGGATAACCGCCTTGTGCGAATGATCTTTGTGGAACCAAAAGCCGGCTGGCACACGATTGAAATACGACCAGCCGGTGGAAAACAAAATGATCAGGAATTGTTAAAACAATTCGATATTAAATTAGGAATTGGTTGTCTGTTGGAAGATTGACGCGTTAAGCAGTCAGCCAGGTTCCTAATCCGATCAATTTCTTCAGTTCGATAATATATTCTTTGGCCGCTTTTGTCAGGAAGTGGTGTTTGTTGTAAGCGACAACAATTTCTTCTTGAAAAAGCTGGCCGGAACGTTTTGGTTCACGAATCTTATAATAATTTGGATGTTCTTTGAAATTTCCAAAACGGATCAGCGTGTCCGGAATAAAGCCGGCACCGAGATTGGAAGTCACCCAGTGGAATTTTGTCTCAATGTTAGAAGCACGGAGTGTGATATCCGGTTTCATGTTGAGATTTTCAAAAATATTTGCCGATAAATCCTGGTATTCGTTTTTGGAATCCAATAGAATAAACGGAAGCTTTTCTGCTTCTGCGGCACTGACAGTGCAGTCATCATATAATTTCTCACTGTCCTGTAAAATATCATCCGCCGTCAGCACATTTTTTTCTTTACCCTCATTCCAAGGATTGGAAGGATTTACTGCCAGATAAAATGTTTCCGTTGACAAACTTTCGGACGTAAAAAATTGCGGCTGGAAGACATCATTTTCAATACAGATGTCAATGTTGCCATCCAAAAGATATTGTTTCAAAATTTCGATTGGTTCAGAGATGATATTGATTGAAATTCCCGGATATTTTTCTTTGAAATAGGCGATGCTTTTTGGAAGCATGCAGGCAGCGCGGAACGGTGAGGTTCCAATTGTCAATGTTCCAAACTGGAGATCATTGATCTCGGATACGCGATTTTGCAGTTCGCGGTTTACATTTTCGATTTTTTTGGCCGCTTCATAGTAGGCGATTCCTACCGGTGTTAATTTGATCGGCTGCGTTGTTCGGTCGAACAGGGGAGCGCCGATCGTGTATTCAATATTTTTGACCAGCTGGCTTATGGATGGCTGAGTAACAACCAGTTTCTTTGCAGCCGCAGAAAAACTGCCTTCTTCTGTGATCGCAATGATGTATTGAATCTGTTGTGTCGTCATAAGTTTCAATCCTCTTTTTCATAATTATAGTGCAATAACAGTATACAATATTTGGATTAAATCTTCAATAATTTTTTGAAAAGAATTGAAAAAAAGAATAAAAAAAGTTATAATGAAACGTAACTATTAGGATTTAAATGTCCAGAAATCAAAGTCTCTTACGTGCAAGCACGACGATTCATTGATTTCCGTACATTTAATCCTGAATAGTTACAATAAAAAAAGCATAGGAGTGTTGCAAAAATGAAAAAATGGATAAGGTGTAGTTTGATCATAGGGGCTTTTCTGGGATTGATCTTCCATGCGGATGCAAGTCAGGCGGCAAAAAAATGCGAACTGCTTCGGGTGCAGGGAACGAAAATTGTGAATTCCAAAGGAAAAACCGTTAATCTTCGCGGCGTGAGTACACACGGAATTGCTTGGTTTCCACAATATGTAAATAAAAAAGCATTTCACAGTTTCCGGAAAATGGGGGCCAATACCATACGTCTTGCGTTGTACAGTGATCCGGGTGCAGGATACCAAAAATCGCTTTACAGCAAAGTAGAAGAGGGGGTTAAGGCAGCGACGGATCTTGGAATGTATGTAATTCTTGACTGGCATATTTTGTCAGATGGAAATCCCAAGACAAATCAGTCAAAAGCAAAAGAATTTTTCACCTATTTTTCGAAAAAATATGCGGCACAGACAAATGTGATCTATGAAATTTGCAATGAGCCGAACGGAAATGTAACATGGAAAAAAGATATCAAACCATATGCGGAGTCAATGATCTCCCTGATCCGAAAAAATGATAAGGATGCGCTGATCATTGTCGGCACACCGACGTGGTCACAGGATGTAGACGTCGTGGCAGATGATCCGATCCGGGGCCAGACGAATATTTTATATGCTCTTCATTTTTATGCGGCGACACATGGCGACGGTATCCGCAATAAATTGATCCGGGCACACAAGAAAAATCTTCCGGTCATCGTAAGTGAATTTTCAATCTGTGATGCTTCCGGCAACGGTGCCATCAATAAAAAAGAGGCTAAGAAGTGGATGAGCCTTTTGAAGAAGTACAATATCGGCAGAGTGGCATGGAGTCTCTGTAACAAAAATGAGACGTCAGCACTTTTGAAACCATCGTGCAAAACGACAACGAATATAAAGAAAAGCCATTTGTCCAAAACCGGAAAATGGATCGTGAAGAACTGGTAATTTCATCTTGTGAAATTGCAGAACTCATTGTATAATATAAGTAACGTAACTATTCAGGATCTAGTGTATGGGGAGATTGAATAGTTACTAAATATTATATATTATAGGAGGGTATTTTAATTATGAGTATTCAGATTCAAAAAGTAACCGATGCATCTTTCAAAAAATATGGACGTGTTCTGACAGGAGAGTACGACGTAGATGCATTGATCGAGAAAATGCAGGAGATGCCTTGTCCGGATGACGAAGTTGTTTATGTGCCATCGGAAAGCGCATTGGAGGCACTGCCGGTGATGAAAGATTTTACAGATAGTTTGTATGGCGGACTTCCAATTCAGATTGGTTATTGCAATGGTAACAACCATCTTTTGAATGCAGTAGAATATCATCGTTCTTCTGAAATCAATGTTGCAGCTACAGATTTGATCCTTTTGATCGGAAGCGAGCAGGACATCGAAGAAGATGATACCTATGATACTTCTAAGATCGAGGCATTTTTAGTGCCAAAGGGAACCGTGATCGACGTATATGCGACGACACTTCACTATGCTCCATGCAGCGTAGACGGCGCAAACTTCCGCTGTGTAGTTGTTCTTCCGAAAGACACGAACCTTGATCTGGTTGTAAAACCGGAAGGAGCAAAAGAAGACAAACTTTTGGTAGCCCGCAATAAATGGTTGATCGCTCATCCGGATGCAAAGATCGAAGGTGCGTTCAATGGTTTGAAAGGCGAGAATATCTCTGTAAAATAAGAAATAGAATAATGATTGCGATAGAAGCCGGACTTCTCCCAATGAGATGTCCGGCTTCTTTTATGAAAAAAATTGCATTTAAGTATTGACAAATACAAAACATATGAATATAATTAAATATGTAAATATGAATAAATGTTCATATGATAAAATTTTGAGAAAGGAGCAGAACTTATGAAACAGCAAGAAACAAACAGTGATTTTCTGGCAGTACATGAGGATGTGGTAAAACGGGTGTTAGACAAGCAGCCGGCAGAAGAAGAATTGTACGATCTCGCAGAACTTTTTAAAGTATTTGGAGATTCGACCCGCATCCGTATCCTGCATGCTTTACTGGAAACCGAATTGTGTGTAGGCGATATGGCGCAGATATTGAATCTGTCTCAATCCGCAGTCAGCCACCAGCTCAAAATTTTGAAAGACGCGAAACTTGTTCGATTCCGAAGAGAAGGAAAGATTATCTTTTATGCATTGGATGATGAACATGTGAGAAACATATTGAGTATGGGCGTAGAACATGTGGAAGAAGAATAAAAATAAGTTATTGAAAAAATGGAGGTTATTATCATGAAAAAGACATACAAAGTAGACGTAGATTGCGCAAACTGTGCAGCAAAGATGGAAGAAGCAGTAAAAAATACAACAGGTGTAAAAGATGCAGCCTTGAGTTTTATGACATTGAAATTGAAAGTGGAATTTGAAGAAGGCGCCGATGTGGATGCCGTTATGCAGGAAGCTTACAAAAACTGTAAAAAAGTAGAGGACGATTGTGAAATCTTCCTGTAAAGGAGAGAGTTTATGACAAAGAAGCAAAAAAAAGTATTATACCGGATTATTATATCCCTCGTACTTCTTATCGCCGTATCGATTTTTGATACGTTGGTGGAACTGCCGATGATCGTGCAGGTAATCCTGTATCTGATTCCGTATTTTATCATCGGATATGACATTTTGAGAAAAGCAGGAAAGGGAATTTTGAACCGACAGGTTTTTGATGAAAATTTCCTGATGGCGGTGGCGACAGTAGGAGCGATTCTTCTCGGCGATTTCCGGGAAGGCAGTGCCGTTATGCTTTTTTATCAGATCGGCGAGTTGTTCCAGAGTTTTGCGGTTGGAAAGAGCCGTAAAAACATCACGGCTTTGATGGATATTCGTCCCGATTATGCCAATATTATCGTGGATGGAAAATTGGAACAGGTAGATCCGGATGATGTGGAAATAGGCACAGAAATAGTTGTAAATCCCGGCGAGAAAGTGCCGATTGACGGCGTGATCACAGAGGGAAATACAACGTTAAATACAAGTGCATTGACAGGAGAAAGTGTTCCAAGAAATGCAAAATGCGGAGAAGAAGTCATCAGTGGATGTATCAATCTCACCGGTACGATTACATTGAAAACGACAAAAGAATTTGGAGATTCGACGGTATCTAAGATTTTGGATCTGGTTGAAAATTCAAGCATGAAAAAGTCCCGATCCGAAAATTTTATTACAAAATTTGCCAAATACTACACGCCGGCAGTATGCTACAGTGCACTGGCATTGGCAATTTTGCCGCCACTCATTTCCCTGCTGATGGGAATTTCACCGGCATGGCAGCAATGGATCGTGCGTGCACTTACATTCCTCGTAATCAGCTGTCCATGTGCTCTTGTGATTTCCATTCCGCTTAGCTTTTTCGGAGGAATTGGCTGTGCTTCGACAAACGGAATCCTTGTAAAGGGATCCAATTATCTGGAAGCGCTGGCAGACACAAAATATATTGTATTTGATAAAACCGGTACACTGACGAAAGGTGTTTTTGAGGTAAGCGGTATTTATCCGGAGCAGGGTACAAGCAAAGAGCAGCTGATCGAATACGCTGCGTATGCGGAGAGTGGTTCCAGCCATCCGATCAGTGTGAGTCTGAAAAAGGCGTACGGCAAAGAAATGAGTCTGGAACGCGTCTATGACATTGAGGAGATTGCAGGACATGGTGTGAAAGCCGTTGTAGACGGAAAGACGGTATATGCCGGAAATCTTCGATTGATGAACAAGATGGGGATTTCTGTCAGCCGTGAATATGACGAAGGAACGATGGTATACGTAGCCGTTGATAACAACTATGCCGGCTGTATCACGATTTCAGATGTGATCAAAGAGACATCGAAAGATGCCATTTCCGGATTGAAAAAACATGGTATAAAACAGACCGTCATGCTGACCGGAGATGCAAAGAAGACGGCGGAAAAAGTAGCAAAAGAAATCGGAATGGATAAGGTGTGCAGCGAACTTCTTCCGGCGGATAAAGTAAATGAAGTCGAGAAACTTCTTGCTCAGAAAAATGCAAAAGAAAAACTGGCCTTTGTCGGAGACGGAATCAACGATGCACCGGTTCTTTCCCGTGCAGATATTGGTATCGCTATGGGAGCTCTTGGTTCCGATGCGGCGATTGAAGCAGCGGATATCGTTCTGATGGATGATGACCCTGCTAAGATTTCTCTGGCAATGAAAATTTCCTTAAAAACATTGAAAATTGTCAAAGAAAACATTGTATTTGCCCTTGCTATAAAGGCAATCTGCCTGATCTTAGGCGCACTTGGTATCGCCGGCATGTGGCTTGCCATCTTTGCTGACGTCGGTGTTATGGTACTGGCGGTTCTTAACGCAACACGGGCTTTGAAACTGTAAAATGGAAACTATAATTCCCCCTTTTTATGTTGACAGATACTGGGATAAAAGGTATGATAAAGTCAAGATGAAAAGGGGGTTATTGCAATGATCGTACCACGTTATTATGAAGATCTTACGGTGCTTCATGAAAATACTGTGCCGGCAAGAGCATATTATATTCCGGCATCGGTCAGAATGGAGGATCTGGTAGAACACAGGGAGCATTCTGATCGGTTTCAGTTATTGAACGGACAATGGAAGTTTAAGTATTATGAAAGTATTTACGATGTAATGGAACCATTTTATGAAAAAGACCGGGAACTTTCCGGATTTGATTCGATTCCCGTTCCGAGTGTGTGGCAGATGGAAGGGTACGATACGCATCAGTATACGAATATCCGTTATCCTTTTCCGTTTGATCCCCCATATGTTCCGCAGGATATTCCATGTGGGACGTATGTACACCACTTCGATTACCAAAAAGTGGAAAATGCGCCAAAAGCCTTTCTGAACTTTGAAGGAGTTGACAGTTGTTTTTATGTTTGGCTGAATGGCGTTTATGTGGGCTATAGTCAGGTCTCACATGCCACCAGCGAATTTGATGTCACATCCTTATTGCAGGAGGGCGAAAACACATTGGCAGTTTTGGCGGCGAAATGGTGCGACGGATCGTATCTGGAAGATCAGGATAAGTTCCGTATGAGTGGAATTTTCCGCGATGTTTATCTGTTAAAACGGCCGGAGAAGGCAGTACAAGATTATTTTATAAAAACAAAGGTAAATGCAGACCGCGCGATAGTGCAGATCGAATTGTCTTTTTATCATCCGATAACCACAAAAATCAGAGTGGAAAATAGAGAGGGACAATGTGTCGCAAACGCCGAAATATCTTATAATGGACAAGTGGAATTAGAAATCAAAGATCCGATTTTATGGAATACGGAAAATCCCTATTTATATACGGTTGTTTTTGAAACAGACGAGGAAGTGATTGTTGATCGAATCGGTTTTCGTACGATTGAAATTAAGGACAAAGTTTTATATTTTAATGGACAGAAAATTAAGTTCCGTGGGGCAAACCGGCATGATTCCGACCCGGAAACCGGAGCTGTGATAAGTATCGAGCAGATGAAAAAAGACCTTACATTGATGAAAGAACATAATTTTAATGCAATCCGCTCCAGTCATTATCCCAATGCGCCGTATTTTTACCAGTTATGTGATCAATACGGGTTTATGGTTATTGACGAGGCAGATTTGGAAGCGCATGGTCCTTTTATGATCTACCGAAAAGAAGATACCGAAGAAAACCGGTTTCAACGCTGGAATGAAAAGATTGCCGATGATCCTGCCTGGGAGAAGGCAATTACGGATCGCGTGCAGCTGATGGTGCAACGGGAGAAAAACCGTACCGGTATTGTGATGTGGTCTATGGGAAATGAAAGCGCATACGGGTGTAATTTTGAAAAGGCCCTGTCATGGACAAAACAGTTTGATCCCAGCCGCATCACCCAATACGAAAGTGCAAGATACCGCAATTATGACCGCACGTATCATTTTGAAAATCTGGATCTCTACAGCCGGATGTATCCGTCATTGGAAGAGATTACGGAATATCTGGAAAAAGATGGAAGCAAGCCCTTTTTGCTGGTAGAATACTGCCACAGTATGGGAAATGGACCGGGCGATTTCGAAGAGTATTTTCAGAGGATTCAAAGCGATGACCGGATGTGTGGCGGTTTTGTCTGGGAGTGGTGTGATCACGCGATCGCACATGGCAAAGCGGCAAACGGAAAGACCATGTATTATTATGGCGGCGACCACGGCGAACGGATTCACGATGGTAACTTTTGTATCGACGGACTGGTTTACCCGGATCGCAGACGGCACACCGGTATTTTGGAGTATAAAAATGTATACCGCCCGGTGCGTATCGTTTCGTATGATGAGAAAACCGGAAAACTTGTCCTTCACAATTATATGGATTTTGATGATATGAAAGATTTTCTGGAAATCCGCTACGAATTGACGCAGGATGGAACGATGGTAGAAGAGGGCAGCCTTACGGATGTTTCGGCAGCACCACATCAGGACACAGAGACCGAACTTGTATTGAACATTCCGGAAACAGGGCGTGTCTACCTGAAACTGAAATATTATCTGAAGAAGAAAATGCCTCTTTTGCAACCGAGGCATGAACTGGGTTTTGAGGAGTGGAAACTCCACAATAAAGATGACAGAAACCAAACCGCAGTACAATATATGCAAGGCGGCGAAATGTCTGCTGCAAACCAAATTCGTGTGACGGAAAACCCTGTTTCCTTTCGCTTTAGTTCCGATAAATTTACGTATGTTTTGGACAAACGTACCGGTTTATTTACGGAACTTGAGACCGCTGGAAAAAAACGCATGAATCATCCGATGGAGTTAAATATCTGGCGTGCGCCGACAGACAATGATATGTTTCTCAAAGAGGAATGGAAAAAGGCGCATTACGATGAAGCATATACGAGAGCCTATCAGATAGAGATTGTTCCGGATCACAACACGATTCGGATTCAGGAACATTTGGCTGTCGTCGCGGATACGGTACAAAAGATTTTAGATATGAAACTGACATGGGAAATTGACTGTTTTGGAAGAATAAAAACTTCTATTTCTGCTGAAAAAGATCCGGAATTTCCTGTGCTGCCACGTTTTGGGCTTCGTTTATTTTTATATAAAACATGGGATGAAGTTACGTATTATGGAATGGGACCGCAGGAGAGTTATCGGGACAAGCATCAAGCTTCCAGCCACGGACTGTATCATTCTAAAGTGGCAGACTTGCATGAAGATTATATTCGTCCGCAGGAAAACGGAAGCCATTATGACTGCGATTTTGTTACGGTGGGAAATTCAAACTCCGGAATTACCGTTGTGTCGGAGAATCCATTTTCTTTCAACGCGTCTGTGTATACACAGGAAGAATTGGAACGCGTCGCACACAATTATGAACTGGAGGAATCTGATAGCACGGTGCTTTGTATCGATTATGCGCAAAATGGTATCGGCTCCAATAGTTGCGGTCCGGAAGTACTGGAGAAGTACCGTCTTGACGAAGAGCAATTTGCGTTTGGCGTTGAGCTGATATTGCAATTATAATATTTTTATGATACGGTTTAAATATATCATTAAGGCTAGGAGGAATGACTATGAGCAAAAAAGCAACAAGAGGGATACTGGCAATCGTTTTTATGGCGTCTTGCCTTATCATGGCACAGCCCCAGAAAGCACAGGCAGCACAAGAGATACCAATCCGTTCTGCGGACGATCTCCGGCAGATGGAACCGTAATGGCAGGTGGTGTTGCAGCATCTGTCGTTAATGTGCGCAACTGTTATAATACCGGAAAGATTTCTGCATCGGCGAGTGCGCGTGGGTATATAGGTGGTATAGCAGGAGAGCAGTCTTCTGCTGCAAAAGGGAAGAGCTCAGACGCGGCGGCATGTAACTATAATACTGCAACAGTAAAAGCAGGAAGCAAGATGTCAAGAAGTTATCCTCAAAATACTGGGTATACTCTTCAAAACATAAGAGAATGGTCTTGAAGAAAAATAAAGAGAAATAAAGTAACTATTCAGCTTCCCCCTCCCACACATTCGCATTTCGAACACTTCGTGTTCTTTTCTCGCCTTTGGCAAG
>ERZ827440.209-NODE-209-length-91121-cov-4.024630_pt1 | contig 91121 bp, 75 predicted proteins | sample MGYA00519774_ERZ827440 | MGnify/ENA primary metagenome ERZ827440 (study PRJEB31778, sample SAMEA3449302) | human gut metagenome | biome: human gut; feature: human-associated habitat; material: faeces | place: United Kingdom | collected 2010/2012 ... | reverse complement strand
CGGCAACACCACCAGAGTGAATTGTTCTCATTGTAAGCTGTGTACCAGGTTCACCGATGGACTGAGCGGCAATAATACCAACCGCTTCACCTATATTAACCTCACGGCTTGTCGCAAGGTTTTCGCCGTAGCACTTAGCGCAAACGCCGACCTTAGCTCTGCAGTTAAGAACCGAACGCACATACGCGCGTTTTACGCCGGCATCAACGATTTTCTTTGCAAGAACATCGTCAATAAGGTCAACATTCTTTCTTGCAAGGATTTCTCCGGTTTCGGGATGAACAATATCCTGTGCCGGGTATCTGCCGATAAGTCTTTCAACCAAGGGCTCGATAATTTCGTTTCCGTCACGAATATCCTGAACCCAAGTACCTGCTTCCGTTCCGCAGTCGAGCTCACGGATGATAACATCCTGGCTGACATCAACAAGACGCCTTGTGAGGTAGCCCGAGTCGGCGGTACGAAGTGCGGTATCGGCAAGACCTTTTCTCGCACCGTGGGATGATACGAAAAATTCCAAAATGTTAAGACCTTCACGGAAGTTAGCCTTAACCGGAACTTCAACCGTTCGTCCCTGGGTATCTGCCATAAGACCACGCATTGCGGCAAGCTGACGAATCTGGTTAACCGAACCACGGGCACCGGAGTCAGCCATCATATAAATAGGATTGAGCCAATCAAGACTGTACATAAGCACATCCGTTACGCACTTACTTGTATCCGCCCAGGTTGTGATAACTCTCTTATATCTTTCGTCCTCGGAAAGCATACCGCGTCTGTAAAGCCTTGTAACCTTTTCAACAATATCTTCCGCCTGCTTAAGAAGGAAGGTTTTTTCTTCGGGCACCTTAACATCGTCAACAGACACCGTGATTGCGCCCTTTGTGGAATAGGAATATCCGAGGGACTTGATGTCATCAAGAACCTTTGCGGTTTCGCTTGTTCCGTGAACTCTAATGCATCTGTCGATAATTTTACCGAGCTGCTTTTTGCCAACAAGGAAATCAATCTCGTAAACGAGGCGTTTGCTTTCATCGTTTCTGTCAACAAAGCCGAGATCCTGAGGAATATTTTCATTAAATATAATTCTTCCTACGGTTGTTGTAACAATGCCGGTGAAGCTTTCTCCGCCGATTACCTTGGAAACCCTTACCATCATGGGTTCATGAAGGGAAATTACACCAAGCTGATATGCATGAATAGCCTCCTGAGGAGATTCAAACTTCTTAATCGCAAGAAATCTCTTTGCAAACCTGAACATATCCGAAAGGGATTCGCTTGAGAAAATCTCGGAAAGATACTTGTTTGTGCTCTTTTCGTCCTCGGTTACCTTGATGATTTCAGCCGTCTTTGCAGCCTTTTCATCAGCTGTCATGCTCTCTGCAGTTTTAAGGAGCTCCTGCAATTCCTCGTATGCCTCATTATCGGCATCCAGCTTTTTCTGAACCTCAACAAGCTCGTTTTCAAACTTATTGTATATTTCAAAAGTCTTGTCATTAAAGCCGGGGAACTCAACATGAAGTGCCGCAATGATTTCGGCATCGGTTTCGGCTGCGTTTTCTTCCGTTCTTCCTCTTCTGAGCTCAAGGCGATATTCTCTCAAATACTCACCGAGCTTTTCGGGTTCAGCCTTATCCTTTTTCATCTTCTTTACAATCTTGTCATAAACCGCTTTTTCAGCATCGAGCTTAAGCATATCGTTTATGTCTTTTTTAGTTGCATAGTTGAGCGCTTCAATATCATTAATAACCGCAGTAATTGATTTTTTGCGATCCTTCGATTTATCCATTTCGTTTTTAACAACAACGGATGTTTCGCGAAGGAAGGTTATGTCATTTGTGAGGTTAACAACTACATTTTTAAGAGTTGCTTCGTCAATATCTCCAAATTCACGGTTAACTCTTTCTGTAAGCTCGTGTTCCTTAAGAAGCGTAAGATAATAGCTTCCCAAAACCATATCCTGTGTAGGAACGGTTACGGGATGTCCGTCCTGGGGCTTCAAAAGGTTGTTTGCCGAAAGCATGAGGAAACGAGCCTCCGCCTGAGCCTCTGCCGACAGCGGAACGTGAATAGCCATCTGGTCACCGTCGAAATCGGCATTGTATGCGGTACAAACAAGAGGATGAAGCTTAAGCGCCTTACCGCTTACAAGAATCGGTTCAAACGCCTGAATACCGAGTCTGTGAAGCGTAGGAGCACGGTTCAGAAGCACCGGATGCTCTTTGATAACATCCTCAAGCACATCCCAAACCTCATCTCTTACCCTTTCAACCATTCTCTTTGCACTCTTTATATTATGTGCCTTGCCGTCCTTAACAAGACGCTTCATTACAAACGGCTTGAACAGCTCAAGTGCCATATCCTTCGGAACACCGCACTGGAACAGCTTAAGGTCAGGACCGACAACGATAACCGAACGGCCGGAATAGTCAACACGCTTACCGAGAAGATTCTGTCTGAATCTTCCCTGCTTACCCTTAAGCATATCGGAAAGGGATTTAAGCGCACGGTTTCCGGGGCCTGTTACGGAACGGCCTCGTCTGCCGTTATCAATGAGGGCGTCAACCGCTTCCTGAAGCATTCTCTTTTCGTTTCTCACGATAATATCGGGAGCGCCGAGCTCAAGAAGCTTTTTAAGACGGTTGTTTCTGTTTATAATTCTTCTGTAAAGGTCATTGAGATCGCTTGTTGCAAAGCGTCCGCCGTCAAGCTGAACCATAGGTCTGATTTCCGGAGGAATTACGGGAATAACATCCATAATCATCCATGAAGGCTTATTGCCCGAAAGCCTGAAGGCTTCAACAACCTCAAGTCTTTTAATAATTCGGATTTTTTTCTGACCTGAAGCTTCCTCAAGCTCCGCCCTGAGCTCTTTTGAAAGCTGCTCAAGGTCAAGCATATCAAGAAGCTCCTTAATAGCCTCCGCACCCATTCCGGCACGGAACTTGTCGCCGTATTTATCCCTTGCATCACGGTATTCCTTTTCGGAAATAACCTGTCTTTCCAAAAACGCCGTTCTGCCGGGTTCAATTACAACATAAGACGCAAAATAGAGCACCTTTTCAAGAAGCCTCGGGGACATATCAAGTATAAGCCCCATACGGCTGGGCACACCCTTGAAGTACCAGATATGGGAAACGGGAGCTGCAAGCTCTATGTGTCCCATTCTTTCTCGTCTTACCTTCGCCTTGGTAACCTCAACGCCGCATCGGTCGCACACAATGCCCTTGTATCTTACTCTTTTATACTTTCCGCAATGACATTCCCAGTCCTTTGTAGGTCCGAAAATTTTCTCACAGAACAAGCCGTCCTTTTCGGGCTTCAATGTTCTGTAGTTGATGGTTTCGGGTTTCTTAACCTCGCCGTAAGACCATTCTCTGATTTTTTCAGGGGAGGCAAGACCTATTTTTATAGCATCAAAGTTTGTATAATTTGACATATTAAACCGCCTCCTTAATTATCTTCCGAGTCTGACAGGAAAACATCATCGTCCAGACCGCTGTCGAGAACCTCGGGGAAATCATCGTCAATTCCTTCACCCGGGAAGTCCATATCATCATCGAATATATCCTTAATCATATCCTCCGAATTTTCATCATCGTCGATGAGGTCGGAAGGAATTTCGTTTTCGAGCAGCTTCTTCTGCTCCGGATCAACCGTATCGTAATCCTCGTATTCCTCGTCATCCATTTCCTTAATCTGGATTTCGTTGCCGTTCTTATCGAGAACGCTTACATCCAGCGCAAGGCTCTGGAGTTCCTTAATAAGAACCTTGAAGGACTCGGGAATTCCGGGCGTAGGAACATTTTCGCCCTTAACGATTGATTCGTATGTCTTCACACGGCCGACAACATCGTCCGACTTAACCGTAAGAATTTCCTGCAGGGTATAAGCCGAGCCGTATGCTTCGAGCGCCCAAACTTCCATTTCACCGAAACGCTGTCCGCCGAACTGAGCCTTACCGCCCAAAGGTTGCTGCGTAACGAGGCTGTAAGGACCGGTTGAGCGGGCATGAATTTTATCGTCAACCAAATGTATCAGCTTAAGCATATACATATATCCAACAGTAACCCTGTTATCGAAGGGTTCGCCGGTACGACCGTCATAAAGCACGCTCTTGCCGTCAGGATTCTTGCCAACCTTCGTGAGAAGCTCGGCAATCTGTTCTTCCGTAGCACCGTCAAATACCGGTGTTGCAATCTTCCAGCCCATGAGCTTTGCGGCATAGCCGAGATGAACCTCAAGCACCTGACCGATGTTCATTCGGGAAGGAACGCCGAGAGGATTGAGCACAATCTGAAGCGGTGTGCCGTCCGGAAGGAACGGCATATCCTCCTGAGGAAGAATTCTTGAAATAACACCCTTATTACCGTGACGGCCCGCCATTTTATCGCCGACGGAAATCTTTCTCTTCTGTGCAATATAGCAGCGAACCACTTTGTTGACACCGGGAGAAAGCTCGTCCGAATTTTCCTTTGTGAACACCTTTACATCAACAATAATACCGTATTCGCCGTGAGGAACACGAAGCGAGGTATCTCTTACTTCTCTTGCCTTTTCGCCGAAAATCGCACGAAGAAGTCTTTCCTCCGCTGTAAGGTCTGTTTCACCCTTGGGCGTAACCTTACCAACCAGAATATCCCCTGCCTTAACCTCGGCGCCGACTCTTATGATACCGTTTTCATCAAGGTCTTTTAAAGAATCGTCTCCGACATTGGGAATATCTCTTGTGATTTCTTCCGGTCCGAGCTTTGTATCTCTCGCCTCACACTCGTATTCTTCTATATGAATTGATGTGAACACATCTTCCTTAACGAGGTTTTCGTTAATGAGCATAGCATCCTCGTAGTTGTAGCCTTCCCATGTCATGAAGCCTATGAGGATGTTTCTTCCGAGGGCAAGCTCGCCGTTATCGGTGGAAGGGCCGTCCGCAATAACATCGCCCTTGCATACCTTTTCGCCAACCTTAACGATAGGACGCTGATTTATGCACGTACCCTGGTTGGAACGAACAAATTTCAAAAGCTTATATGTGTCAATTCCGCCTTCATCATTTGTAATAACAATGGAATCCGCACTTACGGATTTTACAACGCCGGAATTGCTTGCGCAAACCGCAACACCGGAATCCTTTGCGGCTCTGTATTCCATACCGGTGCCGACAATAGGCGAATCGTGCTTAAGAAGCGGAACCGCCTGACGCTGCATGTTAGCACCCATGAGTGCACGGTGAGCATCGTCGTTTTCAAGGAAGGGAATAAGCGCCGTAGCAACCGAAACAACCTGTCTCGGCGAAACATCCATGTAGTCAACCTTAGATGTGTCAACCTCAAGGATTTCGTCTTTGAATCTTGCGGAAATCTTTTTATTGATAAATCTGTTTTCTTCGTCGAGAGGCTCGTTTGCCTGAGCAACAATGAATTCGTCCTCGACATCCGCCGTCATATATATAACTTCATCCAGAACCTTGCCGGTTTCCCTGTCAACCTTTCTGTAGGGGCCTTCCACAAAGCCGTACTTGTTGATTTTGGCAAATGTGGAAAGGGAGTTGATAAGACCGATGTTAGGTCCTTCAGGAGTTTCAATAGGACAAATTCTGCCGTAATGCGAATAATGAACGTCACGCACCTCAAATCCGGCTCTGTCACGGCTCAAACCGCCCGGACCGAGTGCGGAAAGCCTTCTCTTATGAGTAAGCTCTGCGAGAGGATTCGGCTGATCCATGAACTGTGAAAGCTGAGATGAACCGAAAAACTCTCTTATCGAAGAAATTACGGGCTTTGTATTTATGAGCGCCTGAGGAGTGACAATATCCAAATCCTGTGTGCTCATTCTTTCCCTTACGACTCTCTCCATTCTCGTAAGACCGATTCTGAACTGGTTTTGGAGAAGCTCTCCCACCGCTCTGATTCGTCTGTTACCGAGATGGTCAATATCGTCGGTTTTGCCCATACCGTAAATAAGATTATTGCAATAGTTAATTGATGCCATAATATCATCAATCATAATATGCATCGGAATGAGAACATCAATAGAGTCGGCAACGGCCTTTTTAAGCCCCTCCTCGTCCTCAGCGTATTCATCCATAATCTCCTTAAGAGCAGGATAATATACCTTTTTATAAAGCTTTTCGCCGTTGGGATATACTTCTTCAACATATTTGTCTGAAAGCAAGTCCGCATCAATAAGCTTGTCGATTTCAACCATGTTGTTCGAGAACACCTTTATGGTGCTTCCGTTTTCAAGCTCTATCGAAACCTCGTTCACGCCGCTCTTTTCGATGAACTCGGCGTCTGCCTTGGAAAGAACCTTGCCGCTCTCAAACAAAAGCTCGCCCGTAAAGGGATTTACAACATTTTCCGCAAGCTTAAAGCCTTTGATTCTTGCTGCCATTGCGAGCTTTTTATTAAACTTGTAACGTCCCACCTTGGCAAGACTGTACCTTCTGTCATCAAACAAAAGACCGTAAAGAAGGCTTCTTGCGGATTCAACCGTAGGCGGTTCACCCGGGCGAAGCTTCTTATATATTTCAAGCAATGCTTCATCCGTAGACGTGGTGGTATCCTTTTCCAGTGTGGCGGAAATTCTCGTATCATAACCGAACAGCTCATTGATTTCGGCATTGCTCCCATAGCCGAGAGCTCTTACAAGTACGGTAACGGGAAGCTTTCTTGTCCTGTCAATTCTGACCGAGAAAATATCGTTCACATCAACTTCGTATTCAAGCCATGCACCGCGGTTTGGAATAACCTGAGATGTAAACAGCTCCTTACCGGATTTTATTTCACGCTGCATATCAAAATATATGCCCGGAGAACGCACAAGCTGGCTGACTATGACACGCTCGGCTCCGTTGATAACAAATGTACCTTGAGGAGTCATAAGCGGGAAGTCACCCATGAATATTTCCTGTTCTTTGATTTCGCCGGTTTCTTTATTGATAAGCCGAACTTTTACCTTGATTGTAGACGCATATGTAGCGTCCCTTTCCTTGCACTCAGCAACCGAAAATTTGGCATCCTCTTCCTTTATTGAATAGTCGAGAAACTCCAAAATAAGGTTGCCCGAAAAGTCCGTAATCGGCGAAATATCGTGGAAAACTTCGGATAAGCCTTCATCGAGGAACCACTGATACGAATCCTTCTGAATGCCGATAAGGTTAGGCATTTCGATAACCTCTTTGATTCGTCCGAAGCTCTGCCTTACGTTCTTGCCGTACTGCACCGGATGTACCATAAGCAATGTCACCTCTTCTAAAAATTTCAGTGCTGTTTTGCCGAAACAGAACTGATTTGGAAAAAAATCTGTAACACAAATTTCAAAAAAGTCTTGATTTTTTATTAAATTTGTGTTATAGTATGTATATACGCACACTCGCCCGTATAACATATTGTATTATATGATACTATCATAATCCGAAGGTTTTGTCAAGTGTTTTTGGCAATATTTTTCGGTTTTTTCATTTTTAAAAAGCATTTTTTTGAAAAAGGACGCCAAAAAGACCTCCGAACGAGCTCATTCGGAGGTCCTTTCCTTCCTATTTAACTAAGCAAATCGCAGGTATCGTCAGAAAATCCTGCCGGATCGTCAATCGAAAGCCCTTCTGTCAGCCTTGCGCAGTTATAAAGCACATTGGTGTATTTTTTAAGCTTGTCTTTATCGGATTCGTAAAGGTCGGTTAAGGTTTTGAAAATGCTGTGATTTATATTGACCTCAAGCACCGTTTCCGCTTTAACCTTTTGTTCCTGCGGTCCGGCATTTAATACCTTTTCCATTTCTACGGAAAGGTCGCCCTTTGACGAAATACATACAGGGTGTGATTTAAGCCTTGCGGTTGCCTTAACCTCGGAAACCTTTTCTCCCAAGGTTTCTTTCATGAAATCAAACAGACCCTTGTTCTTTTCGCCGCTTTCTGTTTCCGCCTTTTTGCTTTCCTCGTCATTTATATCAATGTCGGCACTTGAAACGGACTTGAACTCTTTGTCCTTGAATTTACCCACAACCTTAATTGCAAACTCGTCCACATCTTCGGTGAAATAAAGAATTTCGTAGCCCTTGTCCTTAAGAAGCTCCGTCTGGGGCAGCCTGTCAATTTGTTCTACCGATTCACCGCACGCATAGTAAATTTCCTTCTGTTCCTCCTTCATGCGGTCAACATACTCGGACAGTGTAACATTTTTCTTTTCCGAGGAAGAATAGAACATAATAAGGTCAATAAGAAAATCCTTATCCATTCCGTATTTGTCGTAAACGCCGAATTTAAGCGGACGGGAAAATGCCTTATAGAAGTTTTCGTACCCTTCCCGATCGTTTTGCATCATATTCATAAGCTCGGACTTGATTTTCTTTTTAAGGTGCGAAGCGATGGTTTTAAGCTGACGGTCATGCTGAAGAATTTCCCTTGAAATGTTAAGTGACAAATCGGGAGAATCCACAAGACCTTTTACAAATCCGAAATAATCCGGCAAAAGGTCGGAGCATTTATCCATTATGAGTACGCCGTTACAATAAAGCTGAAGCCCCTTTTCGTACTCCTTCGTGTAATAATCAAAGGGGGCGTGCTTCGGGATAAACATGAGCGCATTGTATGAAACCGCTCCGTCCGCACTTGTGTGAATAACCTTTGCGGGATCCTCAAAGTCATAATACTTTTCTTTGTAGAAATTATTGTAATCCTCGTCCTTAAGCTCGGATTTGTTCTTCCTCCAAAGAGGAACCATGCTGTTGAGCGTTTCGTCCTCATAAACGGTTTCGTATTCGTCCGAATCCTCTTTTTTCTTGGAGTGAGAGCACATCATTTTTATAGGATATTTTATGTAATCCGAATGTTTTTTAACAAGGGAACGGATTTTGTATTCATCCAGAAATTCGCTGTATTTTTCGTCTTCCGTATCGTCCTTCAAATAAAGAATGATTTCGGTTCCGTTCTCCTGCTTCTCACATTCCTTGATTTCGTATCCGTCGGCACCTTCGGAAACCCAAGAGAATGCCTCATCGCTTCCGAAACGGCGGCTGTTCACAACAACCTTTTTCGCAACCATGAACGCAGAATAAAAGCCGACACCGAACTGACCTATTATGTCGCCCTGAGAATCCTCGTTTTCGGACTTGAAGTCAAGCGAACCGCTTTTTGCAATAACACCGAGGTTGTTTTCAAGCTCTTCACGATTCATGCCTATGCCTTTATCCGTAATTGTAAGTGTTCGAGCATCCTTATCAGGTGCAATTCTGATATAAAAATCGTCCTTATTAAATGCGATGTTTTCATCAGACAAAGAGATATAATAAAGCTTGTCCGTAGCGTCATTGGCGTTCGAGATAAGCTCACGGAGGAATATTTCCTTGTGTGTGTAGATAGAATTAATCATCAATTCCAAAAGTCTTTTAGATTCCGATTTAAATTTCTTTTTAGCCATGAGGCTCACCCTTCCACAATATAATTAGCACTCGTAACTCCTGAGTGCTAATTATATTTTAGCACGATTTTAAAATTTGTCAATAGTTTTTTTAAAATAATGTAGATTTATTGTAAAATATGTGTTATACTATACTTTGAGGTGGTTTTATGCATTACACATTTAAAACAAGCGGAGTATGCGCGCGTGCAATAGAATTTGACCTTGACGATGGCGTAGTCAAAAATGTCCGTTTTGCCGGCGGCTGCATGGGGAATACCACGGGCGTCGCAAAGCTTGCGGAAGGAAGACGGGCCGATGAACTTATTTCTGTTCTTGAAGGCATACAATGCGGAATGAAGGGGACTTCTTGTCCCGATCAACTTGCAAAAGCAATTAAGGAGGCACTAAAATGAGCAAGATAACAAATGATATTTTTTATGTCGGAGTAAACGACCACGATTTGGACCTTTTTGAAGGTCAGTATATTGTGCCTAACGGCATGGCATATAACTCTTACATTATTAAAGATGAAAAAACGGCGGTTATGGATGCCGTTGACAAAAACTTTATCGGTGAGTGGCTCGATAATATCGAAAAGGAGCTGAACGGAAAATCACCCGATTATCTTGTGGTTCAGCATATGGAGCCTGACCATTCTGCAGGCATTTCCGAATTTTTGAAAAAATACACAAACGCAAAGGTAGTTGCAACGGATAAGGCTTTTGCGATGATGAAGGCATTTTTCCCGAATGATGATTTTTCCTCAAGGGCGCAGACTGCCGAAAACGGAGGCTCTCTCAACCTCGGAAAGCATACGCTTAAATTCACATATGCGCCTATGGTTCACTGGCCGGAGGTTATGGTGACATATGACGAGCTCGACAAGGTGCTCTTTTCAGCAGACGCCTTCGGAAAATTCGGTGCACTTGATGTTTCCGAGGACTGGGCTTGCGAGGCAAGGCGGTATTATTTCGGAATTGTCGGAAAATACGGAGCACAGGTGCAGACACTTCTCAAAGCCTTGTCGTCACTTGAAATCGGCACAATCTGTCCTTTGCACGGGCCGATTCTTTCCGAAAACTTAGGATATTATCTCGACCTTTACAACACATGGTCATCCTACGGTGTTGAAACGGAAGGCATTATGATTGCATACACCTCGGTTTACGGCAATACCAAAAAAGCTGTTGAAACGCTTGAAGAAATGCTCAAATCAAAGGGATGCCAAAGAGTTGTTGTGTGTGACCTTGCAAGAGAGGATATGGCAGAGGCTGTTGAAGATGCGTTCCGCCACGGAAAGCTCGTTTTAGCAACCACAACCTATAACGGCGACATATTCCCGTTTATGAGGCAGTTTATTGATAATCTCATTGAAAGAAACTACAAAAACCGCACAGTCGGACTTATCGAAAACGGCTCATGGGCTCCGGTTGCGGCAAAAATCATGAAAAATATGTTTGAAAAAAGCAAGGATATTACCTGGCTTGAGTCCACTGTTAAAATCACATCCGCTCCGAACAGCGACACAACGGCGGCTCTTGAAGCAATGGCGGACGAGCTGATGAAGTAAAAAAGCAAAAATCCGACAATGTAAATTATTGATTTTCCATATACATATCGGATATTTGCCGACAAAAAATTTCAATAATCCAAAAGCCTTGTGTTTGGACCGGCATCCAAACACAAGGCTTTTTTATGTAAATATAGCTTAAAACTCATATTCTCCCGAGCCGACAGAGTAGGAAATTCCGTCTTTAAGCACAATTTCGGCAGAGGTATTCGGCGGAACAACCACCTTAAGCTTGCCGTCTGCGTTCCTCTTTGTTGATACAATGCCGTAGGGCGTATCGACAGATGCCGAAACCTCAGGAATTCTTTCATCAATAATCGGCTTAATGAGTATTCTTTTATACCCTGCCGCAATCGGTGTTATGCCACCGCATTTTCTGTACAAAAATTCCGCAATTGCACCGTAAGCGTAATGGTTGAAGGAATTCATGCGGTCGCTCCACATTTCGCCTTTTTCGTTTATTCCGTCCCAATGCTCCCAAACGGTTGTAGCTCCCATCTTTACTGAGAAAAGCCATGAAGGAAATTCCTGTCTTAACAAAAGGTCGTAGGCAAGCTTTTCATATCCGTTATCAGCCAATACCGAGCAAATGTACGGCGTTCCGACAAACCCCGTCGAAAGAGCTCCGCCGTTTTTCTTAATCAGTTCCGAAAGCTTTTGTGCGGCGTAGCTTTTATTATCTGTCAAATCAAACACCAGCGCAAGAACATATGCCGTTTGCGTGTTACTGAAAAGCCTTCCCGAAGGCGTAACAAATTCACGGTTGAATGCGGCGCGGATTTTTTCAAACAATTCGTTATACTTTTTTTCGTCATCCGCATATCCAAGCGCCTCTGCCGCCATAGCCGTAAGGCGAGCAGAATACGCATAATATGCGGTTGCAATGAGAGATTTATCCGTTGCACCCTCGTAGCTTCCGTATTTTGCATCAAGTCCGAGCCAATCCCCGAAATGAAAACCGCTGTCCCAAAGATAAGGATTTTTACCTGTGCTTTTAATATATTCAACCCAGCCCTTCATCATGGGGTAATGCTCTTTTAACAGTTCAACATCGCCGTAAGCCATATAGTTCTGCCACGGGCAAACCGTTGCCGCATCGCCCCACGCAGAAGATGTTTTATCCTCTTTCATGGCAGGAACAAAAATCTGAACCATTCCCCCGACCGCATCTGCCGCCATGTCCCGAAGCCATTTTTTGAAAAAGAGCGTTGCATCGAAATTTGTAACGGCTGTCGAGCAGAAAACCTGCGCATCACCTGTCCAGCCAACTCTTTCGTCACGCTGAGGACAATCGGTGGGAATATCTATAAAATTGCCTGTTTGTCCCCAAATAATATTGGAATAAAGCTGATTTATATTTTCGTCAGAGCAATGAAAATCGCCTGTTCTTTTAAGATCGGAGCAAATAACATGAGCCTTGAAATTCTCGATTTTCGGCGTTCCCGGATATTCACTAAGCCTTACATAACGAAATCCCTGAAATGAAAATCTGCAACTGTAGGTTTCGGTTCCTTCTCCGCTTAATATGTATTCAACACGCTGTTTAGCGGTTCTTAAATTTTTCGTGTAAAAATTGCCTTCGGAATCAAGTATCTCGGCATGATCGAGCACAACCCTGTCGCCCTTTTTGCCGGAAACGGAAAATTCCACAAATCCTGCCATGTTCTGTCCGAAATCAAGCACCGTATCACCGTTTGGAGCGGTGAACAATTTTTTCGGATACAAGGTATTTACAATCTTAACCGCCTCCGACTCCTGAGGAACAAGAACGTTTCTGCTGTAATCGGGGGTTGATACCTCAATTCTTTTATTTCCGCAAAACAAGGAATCGTAGATTTCGCCGTCATAAAGCTCTGAAAATCTCAGCTTTGATTCGGTGCATTCCCATGTTTCGTCCGTTGTTATCTTTTTATCGCCAAAATGGATTTCTGAAATAAACGATGGAGTTTCACGATACATTTTTGCGGAATTCTGAAACGGATAACGCCCTGCGCACCAGCCTCGGGCAAGATGAATTTCAATCTCGTTTTCCTCCTGGAGAGAAACCTCATATGTCTGATACTGCACTCTTTTAAGATAGCTTGTAAAACCCGGTGTTAATAGCCTGTCGCCCACTCTTTTTCCGTTGAGCGTAATATCGTAAAGACCGAATGCGGAAGCATAAATTCTTGCATTTTTGCAATCGGCATTGAATTTTTTTGTGAATTTATAAACCGAGCAGTCCGCCTTGGGTTCAATCCACCGTGCACTCCATTCGCCGAGCCCTGTTTCAAAATATCCCGTTTCAAAATCGCTGTTTCCGTGGTTATCCCACACCGTAACGGAATAATTATAACGGGTTTCGGGAAGAAAACAAGCGTCAACACATACGGATACAGAGTTGTCCGATTCCACTTTTCCGCTGTCGTAAACGCCGTCAATAACGAGGCGATACGCAGTTTGAACTGTGTTTTTAATGTCGCTTTCAATCTTCCAGCAAAAAGTCTTTTTTGATAAGCCGATACCAACCGGATTTACAAAATGTTCGCACTTAAAATCATAAATTTTCATACTCCGAGCTCCTCCAAAAGCATATTTGTAAATTCTTCTTTTGTAACACTTGCCGAAAGCTCCTTTATTGTTTCTTTGTCTGTGCCGATATACTCAACCAATTCGCTTTGCTCGCCGTTACTGTACAGCTCAAAAAGCTTTGCCGCACCGTCATTTACTGCTATTCCCACATAAACTGCGGTATTCGGCACCTCTGTTTTATACGAAACAACGAGTATGTTTTTTTCAGACAAAAACTCAAGTTCACTCTCGGCGTCCTTTTTTGCCCTTGAAATAACTTCATTAATCATGGTTATAAAATTCTCATCAACCGAGTATTCCTCATAGGAGTCATCCAAAATTCCGATAAGCGCTTCCGTCTGGCAATGGTTCCATACATCAGATATGTATTTTTTTGCATTTTCAATATTGTTTTGAATGTCATCCGCAAAATCCGGACTGTATTTTTCGACCTCCATCGGCAAATCGACAGTTTCAAATGCTGTTTTTGCGGTTGTTTCCGCTACGAACTTTTGAAAATCGGACTCCGATACCTCGCCAATTTTTTGCTCATAATCCACGGATGTAATAATAACCGCCTTTTCTTTCTCGTTCCAATCGACATCTGCACCTAAGCCCTCGGATACGGCACGAATCGGCAAAAGCGTGCGGGAATTCTTAACAACCGCAGAGCAGTCAAGCGTAATCTTCGTTCCGTTTTTATAGAGAACGCTTTCCCCTATTGTAATTCTTACGGAATTGTTGCCCAAAACCGCAGAGGCTGTTTTTGAGGAATCGTCCCACGAAACATCCGCACCGAGCGCTTCAAAAATCACCCTCATGGGAACCAAAAGTCTGTTGTTTTCGATAATGGGTTCAGAATCAAAAACCAGGCTTTCGCCGTTTACCGTAACGGTTATTCCGTCTGCCGAAACAACGGTAAACATCGAAACCGTAAGACAAAGCATAATTAAGACTGCAAAAATTTTCGTTTTCATGTGTCTGACCTCCGTTTTAATGAATGTATAATCAAGCCTGCTAAGACAGCAATGCTGCACACCTGAGAAAATGAAAAAAAACCTATCATTCCCCGAATTTCATCCCCTCTTAAAAATTCGAGGAAGAACCTCAATACGGAATATGTAAAAAGATAAATTTTTGTAAGAGAGCCGCGATGCTTCCCCTTACAGGCAAAAATCATCAGGACCGAAAACAGCAGAAATTCCGAAAAAGCTTCCGAAAACTGGACGGGGAACCTCTTTATGCCGTCAGAATAAGCGATATAAAATTTATCAAATTCAATCCCGAAGCAGCAACCCGAAAAGGCACAGCCAATCCTGCCGAAAGTGTGAAACAACGGAATTGCAAGCGCCGCACCGTCCCACAACACCTTGCTTTGAGAATTAACGGATATTTTTTGAAGCAAATAAAAAACCGTCAAAAATCCTAATAATCCCCCGTAAAAAACCAAGCCCCCGTAGGATTCCTTCCCTGTGTTTGCATAATATATTTTAGATGCAATATAGGAAAAAATTCTCGCTCCCGGGAAAACTCCGAGGAAGGAAGAAAACATCAAAAACAGCGGCAGACGAACCGTCATACCATTTCGCTTTATATAATAAAGAAAGACGGCAAGGGCAAAAACACATCCTACAATTGCCCAGAATATGTAGGGCGAAACGCCCATAATTTTTAAGTTTTCGGGAATATTCATGTGAAGCCTCATGATTTTTGCTTTCATTTTTTATTTGAACCTATCCTGGGTTTATTATACATAATTTTATCAAAAAAGTCAATATCAAAACTAAAGTGCCGCAAGGCTAAATCCCTATACTATCTGCCACCGATTTAAGAAGATTTGCAGATTTTTTTAGTGCTTCAAGCTCGTCATCGGAAAGAGAAATCAGGATACGCCTTTCCACTCCTCTTTTTCCTATAACCGACGGAATACTTAAGGAAATTCCTTCTATTCCGTACTCGCCGTGGAGCATTGAGGAAACGGGGAGAATTGATTTTTCGTCCTTCATTATACATTCACAAATTCTTTTCACGCTCATGGCAATACCGTAATAGGTTGCCTGTTTTTTCTCTATGATTTCATAAGCGCAGTTTTTAACATCGTCCGCAATCTCGTATTTTGCGGTCTCGGTATCATAAAATCCCTTCATTTTGCAAAAGCTGTCAAGCGAAATTCCCGAAATGTTCGCACTGCTCCAAGCCGCAATTTCACTGTCGCCGTGCTCGCCGATAATGAAAGAATGCACGCTTCTGCTGTCAACATCGAGGTGCTTGCTGAGGTAATATTTCAGTCTTGCGGTGTCAAGCACGGTTCCCGAGCCCAACACATGATTTTCGGGCAATCCCGAAAGCTTAACTGCGGCATAAGTCAGAATATCAACAGGATTTGACACCACAAGAAGTATGCCCTTAAAATTCTGCTCTGAGATCTGAGGAATTATATTTTTGAAAATTTCTACATTTTTGTGCACCAGATCGAGCCTTGTTTCGTCCGGCTTCTGACCGGCACCTGCGGTTATTATAATAACGGCGCAATCGCCGACATCGCTGTAATCTCCGGCATAAATTTTCATTTGACCCGAAAAGGGAATACCGTGCGCAATATCCATGGCTTCTCCTCGGGCACGCTCTCGGTTTGCATCAATTAAGACAAGCTCCGTGAATATTCTGCTCTGCACAAGAGCAAACGCAGTTGCCGAGCCTACAAAACCGCAGCCTATTATTGCTGCTTTTCCATGATTTATTTCCATATAATCAATCCTTTCGAGGATTATTATATCCGATTATATAAAAAAAATGCGAACCGCTGTTTAGCGGTTCGCAAAATACCAAAAATTATGCAACTGTAACAATATTTGCCGTGCCTTTGATTTCCGTATCATCATCTGTAATGATGTAAGGCTGCAAAGAATATTTTCCTGCGTCGATTGCCGCACCAAACATTCTTATGCCGTATGCGAGGCCTGCGGGAACAGCGGTTGCAGGAAGCTTGATTGGCTTGCTTGCGGCAGTTTCATCTGCGTTAAGCTCTGTAAGATAGAAACCGCATTCCTTAACGGTTGCCGAGCCTACCGTAATTCTTCCGTAGGTAACGATTGACTTCTTTCCGGAAACAACAACGGGAGTATCGCTTCCCTCGGGGATATACGAAAAATCGCTTGTAACCGCACTGAAATCACTTCCGGAAACAGAAGGATCGGAAACGGGCTCGTTCTTATATGTAACGGAAAGAGTACCGTAATCGTCAATTACAGCTACCGAAACAGAAGCCGACTTTTGATCAACCGCGGAAGCGGAAAGATCGGTTTCGTTTTCTTCAAAATCCTTATATATAACGGTATCTATTACTTTTCCCGAAGGAGCTGTAATTGCAAAATTAGCGGTCATGCCGTGCTCAACATACGCACTTTCTCCTGCGCCTATTTCTACATCGGCATTATCAACACCGAAGTTTAAGCTGTCAGACGAAAGCTTTACAGAACCGTTTGCATCGTTCTGCGTTGCATTAATTCCATAGCACGGAACTTTTTCAATAAATTCAACCGCATGAAGTCTCGGTTTTGCGTTTGCGCTGTAGCTGTTTTCCACAAATTCAAACCAAATAAATTCCTGGTAGGTCTTATCGTTATACGATGTGGTTGCAATATTTCTATCATTAGAGAACTTAATTACATTATACAAAGGAGAAACGGCAGTTTGTGTACCACCGGCTTTAACCGTACCGTTGGAAACACCTCCTCCGAATCCGTTTATGTGAAGCATAAACGAACCGGCAGCAACCTTACCGTACTGATAGCCGGTATTTGCGTAAACCTTGTTGTTTTCGTAGTATTTTACCCTGGTTGGTGTCATTTGAGTGTATCCGACACCGTAATTTGCCGTTCCGCCATTTGAAAAATCAAACTTAAGCTGAACTTTTCTTCCCGAACCCACTTTCGTGTTAGGAAGGTAAACATACATTCTCTTTTTAGAACTTTGAGAAGCAGATCCGGAATTCCATTCAAAATAGCCTTCTTCGGCATTTAATACATCGACTGTGTCGGCAGTTCCCCCAACCGCTACTGCAAGATTGCCGTCAGGGGACTGAATATATTTGCCGCTTTTACTGCCTTTGGGATCAGTATATGATGTTCCGGTTGTTCCGCCTTTTAAGGAATACTTAACGGATCTTTCCTTATACAGCGGCGCCTTACTAAGCTTTAAGGTTAATGCCTTTCCGCTCGCAACCTTATCAGAAGAAACAACTATCTGTCCGTTGTCGACATATACTGCGTCTTCGCCGTATTTTGCAGACTTAACATAATAGCCTTCTTCGGGAACTATCTCAAAAGTTATTCCGTAGTAATCGTTAACTTCAACTGTCTTTGTTTCTCCGGGGGCAACAACTGTGGTTGTATTGTCTGCATCGCCCAAGCTTTTTGTTGCGATAACATTGATTGTTGCATTAGCAGGAGCAGTTACGGTATTATCATAGAACTTTGCATTCGCAGTTACCTTAACATCGTCAAGAGCGTAGCTGAATTTGTTGTTTGCCGCTAAAGCTGCCGCAAAAGCCGCTTCTCTCTTTGCCGATTTAAGGCCTCGGCAGTCCTGACCGAGAGTCCATGTCGTTCCTACAAGAGTTTCTTTCGTATAAGTTCCGTCAGCAATGCACGCCTCATCACCGTAAACATGATCGGCATCAAGAGTAAATGTATCTGTGAGCGCCACCTTATTGAAATCGGTAAGACCTTTGCCGCAGTAAGCCTGGTTTTCAAGGAGGAGCTGCTTAAATCCGTCCCCCACACCGCTCATTGAAAAGAATAAACTTGTAATATTTGCGCTTTTTCCTACACCTAAAAGAGTACTATCTTTAGTGGATTTGCAGAGCGCATATGCAATGTTTGAATATTTGAAGCTTTGCCATCCAGCTTCTTCTTTTACTGCCGTTTGCGTCGGCTTAGATGTTCCTTTCGCATCATTTGCAAGATTTACATCATACCACTGAGTTATCGGCGTTTTAGTCCAAACGCCATCAACGCTCTTGTATGTAAGTAAAGCACCGCCGGACATTGCTTCAATACCGGAAGTTGATTTACTCAAAGCCGTAACCTTGTCAGCCTCAACCTTACCCAATTTCCAGGAAATGTTATAATTCTTTCCGGAAATATAAGGAATGTCAAATTTGATGTTCGCTCTGTTTTCGTAAACAGAACCAATACGGGTTTCTGCTGACGTAGGCGCATTCATTATCGCCGAAGCGCTCATCATTACATTGGCAAAATGATTTCCTCTGAAATCCTCCTTAACATCTGTAATGTTGCCGACATCCGACGCAAGCTTTGCGCCGTTTTCAAAGTCTCTCAAATAAACAACGACTTCTCCGTCTCTGCCTTCATCGGCCGCTGTAACCGAAACAGCTGTGATGAAAGAAAAAATCATTGTTAGCGAGAGCAATAAGGAAATAACCCTTTTCATGACAATCTCTCCTATCAAATATAAAATATTACAATTTTATTTTAACATACAAAATATAGTTTTGTCAACAAACTGCTTTTACGAAATCAAAAATTTTACCTATTGCACAAATGAAACTTCAGCATTTTGTTTAATATAAACAAAGGATATGGAAATAATTCCCATATCCTTTGTCTCCGCTCTTATATAAAGCTTATTTGCTCCTCCACGGCATCGCCTTTTCTGATAAAGCAGCCCATAGCAGGTATGTTTTTAGTTCTGTAATACTTCGGGTCAGCAAACGCAAGTTCGGATACATCACGAAGCTCTATAAGCCGACTTCCCTTCTTCGACAGCAGAACCGATACGCCTTGCGATGAACGCGTTGCCTTTTCGCTTACCATTGAAGTGTCGAAAACCAGCACCTTGCCGTTACTGGAAAATGCCGCAAGCTCAATGTCCTCTGTGAAATATCGCATATCCACAAGCTTTGAGGCATCGGAGTAGGCATTTTGCAACCGTTTTCTGTTGGTTTTGGTTTCGTATGCCGAAAGCGGAATTTTTGCCATTTTACCGTTTTCAAAAGCGAAAAGCACATGACCTTGGTAATCGCTTGTGACTATCATGCTTATGATTTTTTCATCCGCCTCCGTTCCGAGAAGGTTCGGAAGATAATCACCGAGAAGGCTTGCTTTTCCGTCGGGCATATCGTAAACATGAGTTTTATACACATTTTGCTTATCGGAGAAAAACAGCAAATCCGCCTTGTTGTTGGTTTCAATGACCGTTTTTATCTTATCGTCATCCTTTACCTTCTGTTCTCCCGATGTTCTCAGTGCGGCAATGCTGATCTTCTTGAAATATCCCTGCTCGGAAAGAAAGAGCTTAACGGCATAGTCCTCAATATACTTTTCTTCGCTGTATTCTTCGACTTCCTCATCGGTTATAATTTCGGTTTTTCTGTCCTCTCCGTACTTTTTTGCAACCTCCTTAAGCTGTTTGCAGATAATACTGTTAATCTTTGTCTTTGAGCTCAGTATATCTTCGTATTCCTCAAGCTTTTGCTCAAGCTCTTCAGTTTCATCGGTTCTTCTTAAGATATACTCACGGTTAAGATTTCTGAGCTTTATTTCGGCTACATACTCCGCCTGGATTTTGTCAATTCCGAAACCTTCCATAAGATTGGGAACAACATCTCGTTCAGCCTCGGTTTCCCGTATAATCTTAATGGCTTTATCAATGTCCAAAAGAATTTTTGCAAGACCGTACAAAAGATGAAGCTTTTCCTTGATTCTTTCAATATCGAAAGTCAGCCCTCGTCTTATGCACTCTCTGCGAAATTCTGACCATTCCTCCAAAATCCCCTTAATGCCCGTAACTACGGGGTTATGCCCCATAAGAACATTGAAATTGCAACCGAAGCTGTCCTCCATGGGAGTCATTTTATAAAGCTTTGAAATAAGCTTTTCCACATCTGTGTTTTTCTTAATATCAATCGTGATTTTAAGACCGCTCAAGTCCGTTTCATCACGAACATCATTGATTTCCTTGATTTTTCCGCTTTTTACAAGCTCGGCAATTTTATCAATAATAGCTTCCGCCGTTGTTGTATATGGAATTTCAACTATATCTATACAATGATTCTTTTTATCGTAATTGTACTTTGCACGAACCTTGAAGCTTCCCCGACCGGTTTCATAAATCTTTTTCATCTCGGCATCGTTGTATATAATGCATCCGCCCGTGGGAAAATCAGGAGCAAGCAAGGTTTTGGATATATCGCAATCCGGATTTTTAATATAATTTATTGTGGTTTCGCAAACCTCACGCAGGTTAAAAGAGCAAATATTGCTCGCCATTCCAACCGCAATACCGAGGTTTGGATTGACTATAATATTAGGAAAGGTTACCGGAAGAAGCACCGGCTCCTTCATCGTTCCGTCAAAATTATCTATAAAATCAACGGTATCCTTATCAATATCATTGAAAAACTCCGCACAAATGCCCGCAAGCCTTGCTTCTGTATATCGGGGAGCGGCGCACGCCATATCTCTTGAATAAACCTTCCCGAAGTTTCCCTTTGAATCAACGAGAGGGTGCAAAAGGGCGTTATTGCCTTTTGTCAGCCTCACCATTGTTGCGTAAATTGCCTGGTCACCGTGTGGATTAAGCTTCATTGTCTGCCCGACTATATTGGAGGATTTCGTTTTCTCGCCTCCCAGAAGCTTCATCTTATACATCGTATAAAGAAGCTTTCTGTGAGACGGCTTCAGTCCGTCAATCTCGGGGATTGCTCGGGAAATAATAACACTCATGGCATAGGGCATGAAATTGGTTTCAAGGGTTTCCGTTATTCTCTGTTCTTCAAAATTCATGTGATTCCCTCCTTTTAATTAAGATCAGTCGGGTCAACAAACTTGTATCCGTTAACCGCAATATGATCTTTTCGTCCCTGAAGATTATCTCCCAAAAGAAGCTCAAACATCAGCCATGTTTTCTCCTCGTCCTCGGGCATTATTTTTATTAGCCTTCTTGTTTCGGGGTTCATGGTGGTTTTTGACATCATTTCCGGATCATTCTCACCCAAGCCCTTTGAACGCATTATTTTCGGCTTTTCGGTTATCTTTGATAAAATCTCCTCTTTTTCCCGCTCGTTATAAGCAAAAAATGTTTCTTTTTTAGTATTGATTTCATAAAGAGGTGACTCCGCAATGTAAACATAGCCTTCTCTTATGAGCGTTGGCATGAGCCTGTAAAACATCGTGAGAATAAGAGTTCTTATCTGGTATCCGTCCACATCGGCATCGGTGCAGATAATGATTTTGCTCCAATTAAGATTTTCCAAGGAAAAAGAGTTCAGATCCTTATTGTGCTTTGTTTTTATCTCCACTCCGCAGCCCAGCACCTTTATCAAATCGGTAATAATCGGGCTGGCAAAAATTCTGTCATAATCGGCTTTTAAGCAGTTGAGAATTTTACCTCTTACAGGCATAATCGCCTGAAACTCCGAGTTTCTGCCCAGCTTTACAGAGCCCAATGCAGAATCGCCCTCAACTATATATATCTCCCGACGCTCTTTATCCTTTGTTCGGCAGTTTACAAACTTTTCAACACGATTTGAAATGTCAACCGTTCCGGTAAGCTTCTTTTTCAGGTTAAGCTTGGTTTTTTCGGCGTTCTCACGACTTCTTTTGTTAATGAGGATTTGTGCGGCAATCTTTTCGGCGTCTGCTTTGTTTTCGATCAGATAGATCTCAAGCTGACTTTTGAGAAAATCCGTCATCGCCTCTTGTATAAACTTGTTGGTTATCGACTTTTTCGTCTGATTTTCATAGCTTGTTTCCGTGGAAAAGCTGGAGCTTACAAAAATCAGGCTGTCCTCAATATCGGTAAATATAATCTTGCTTTCGTTCTTGTTATACTTATTGTTGTCCCTGAGGTATTTGTCAACAGCACTTACGAAAGCACTTTTAAGGGCCTTTTCGGGAGCTCCGCCATGTTCAAGCCAGCTGGAATTGTGATAGTATTCGATAGCATTATTTTCATTATTAAAGCAAAACGCAACCGTTATTTTAACCTTGTATTCGTTCTTGTCGGCTCTGTCTCTGCCTCGCCTTTCCGTTTCGCAGTAATAAGGTAAGGTCATTTCTTTTCCGTCCGAAAGCTCCTTGACATATCCAACAATCCCCTCCGGGTAGCAAAACTCATACTCGTCAAATTCGCCTTTTTCAGTTTCATATTTCAATACAAGCTTTAATCCCTCGTTTACCACCGCCTGCTTTTTCATGGTGTCAACAAAATACTCGAGAGGAATATTTATATCGGTAAAAACGTCAATGTCAGGCTTCCATGTAATTGTCGAGCCGGTCGAGCGATGTCTGAATTTTTCTTTTGTCAGCCCTCCGACATTCTCACCTTTTTCAAAATGAAGACTGTATTTAAAGCCGTCACGACAAACCGTAACATCCATGTACTCCGAAGAATACTGAGTAGCGCAAGAACCCAAACCGTTAAGCCCGAGACTGTATTCGTAGTTTTCGCTTCCTGCTCTTGAATATTTGCCACCTGCATATAATTCGCAAAAAACAAGCTCCCAGTTAAATCTTTCTTCCTTTGTGTTGTAGTCAAGCGGAATACCTCGGCCGAAATCCTGCACGGTTATGCTTTGGTCAAAATGCCTTGTTACGATAATCTCCTTTCCGAACCCTTCTCTCGCCTCGTCTATGGAATTGGAAAGAATCTCAAAAAACGAATGACAGCAGCCTTCAATTCCGTCCGAACCGAAGATTACTCCCGGACGAAGCCTAACCCTGTCGGCGCCCTTAAGCGAAGATATGCTTTCGTTGTCATACTCTCTTTTTTTAGTCATATATTCGTTCCCTTCTTAAAAACTGCAAAATGTGGACAGAGATTTATATTCCCGTCCACATATATATGCATTAGTTAATTTCCGAGCTTATTTTTTTGAACACCTCAAGATCATCGCCTGACAAATATTTAGTGTTCACAGACTCCTTCAAAACCTTGCATTCATCAAAATTTTGATTGTTGTATGCAATTAAAAGCGAACTGAAATTTTTGTAAGCAAGTGCTTCCTCAGAGAAAGCTATAATTTCCTTGTTTTTTTCTTCAAGCTCTGCCTTTAAGTTTTCGTTTTCTGTTTGCAAGGTCTGAATCCCTTGTGAAATTCCGTTGTCCAGCTGTTCGGAAAGCTGTTTTGAATTTGATTTTTCCTTATCCAATTCGCTTGCGAGCTGCTGTGTTTCAGCTTCTTTTGCTTTCAGATTTTCCTGCTCGTTTTGCTGAATTATTGATGTAAAATAAATCATCCCGAAAACGAGCGCAGCGGCTATAATTACAAATACCCAAAAATACTTGTGTGCTTTGTTTTCTCCGGTCATTTTATCATTCCTTTCAGAAAGATATGTTTCACGTGAAACAAATCTATTTGTTCAAAATATTAATAAGGCGTTCAAGCTCCTCGCTGTTGTAGTAATCAATTTCAATTTTACCTTTTTTGTTCCCTACTGCAATTTTGACCTTGGTTCCGAATTTCTGCATAAGAGCCTTTTCCACAGACTTAATCTGTGCTTTTAAGTTTTTGTCCAGCTCCAGCTTTACGCTGTTTTTACCTTCCTTTTTCTTCGGTTTGCTCAAATCCGAAATTATTTTTTCAAGCTGTCTTACATTTAAATCCTCTGCAATAACCTTTTGCGCCAAGTCTTTTTGAACTTCTTCATCGGAAACACCTGCAATCGCCCTTGCGTGGCCGCTCGATATTTCACCGTAAACAACCATGTCACGAATGTTCTCGGGAAGCGAAAGAAGCCTTAAAGAATTTGCAACAGACGGCCTGCTTTTTCCAACCTTTTCGGCAACCTGAGCTTGCGTAAGCCCAAATTCATCCATAAGCCGCTTATAACCGTATGCCTCCTCAATTGCATTTAAATCCTCTCGCTGAAGATTTTCGACAAGAGACACAGAAACACTCTGTTCCAAGCTGTAGTCCCTTATAACAACGGGAACGGTTTCGACACCTGCCATTTTTGCGGCACGCCAGCGTCTTTCGCCCGCAACAATCCTGTAAAAACCGTTCTTCTCGTCAGAAACGATTAAGGGTTGAATAACTCCGTTTTCTGCGATAGAATCGGAAAGTGCTTTAATTTTGTCATTATCAAAATCTTTACGAGGCTGGTTTTCATCGGGAATAATCTGTGTAGTTTTAAGCTCTGTGACAACATCGTTGTCCTTAAGAATTGTTTCCACAGACTCTCCGCTGCCCATGAGAGCATCAAGTCCCTTTCCCAAACCGCCTTTTTTCTTAACAGACATTTAATCACCTCTTATTTTTTGCCGGAAAATTCTTTTGCAAGTTCCATATAACTTTCGGCACCCTTTGAGTATTTATCATAAGCTATTATCGGTTCGCCGTAACTCGGAGCCTCGCTCAATCTGACATTCCTCGGGATTACGGTTTTGTACACCTTCTTCGGAAAAAACTTTTTAACTTCGTCCGCAACCATAATTGAAAGATTTGTTCTTGAATCAAACATTGTAAGCAAAACACCGTCAAGCTCAATTTTGGGATTAAATCTTGACTTGACCGTTTTTACCGTCTGCATCAATCTGCTCAAACCTTCAAGTGCATAATACTCGCATTGAACCGGCACAAGCACACTGTCGCTTGCGATCAATGCATTAAGAGTTAACAAATTTAGCGACGGCGGACAATCTATAATCACATAATCATACTGATACTTAATTTTTTCCAAAGCATCACGCAGCTTATATTCTCTTTTTTCTTCTTCAACAAGCTCTATTTCGCTTCCGGCAAGCTGTATATCGGAGGGGCAAACATAAAGAGAACCGAATTTTGTTTTATAAACCGCCTCCATAGGCTCATCACCGCTTAAAACGCTGTAAACGGTTTTTGTATCTTCATTTATGTCAAATCCCAATCCGCTTGTCGTGTTCCCTTGGGGATCAATGTCGACAACCAAAACCCTGTAATTCAGCTCTGCAAGACAGGCGCTTAAATTGACCGATGTTGTTGTTTTTCCCACGCCGCCCTTCTGGTTGACTATTGATACAACCTTTGTCATTTATTTCATCCCCTTTTTTCATGTGACACAATTATAACACAATCCCGAAAAAAAGAAAAGTGTTTTTTATGTTTCGTAACAAAAAGTTAATGTTTCACGTGAAACATTATAGAGGCTTTTTGCTCGGCGTTCCTGCTTTTCTGGGATATTTTTTATTTGTTTCAGACAATTTTTTAATAACTATATTGGCGTGGGAAAGTCCCGGAATTCCGGAATCCGTAACGCTTTCAAGTCGCCCTCCGAGCTGTTTTAGTGCATTGTCGGAAAGTTTAATTTCGTCTTGTGCGTCTTTTCCCTTCATGGCAACAAAATATCCCCCTGCCTTAACATGAGGAAGGCACAGCTCGCAAAGAGTGGGAAGGCTTGCCACAGCCCTTGCAACACATACATCAAAGCTGTCTCGAAGGCTGCTTCTTCCGCTGTCTTCCGCCCTTGCGTGCACGGTTTTAATGCCGGTCAGTCCAAGCCTTTCAATAACACAATTAAGAAAAGTTACACGCTTATTGAGCGAATCAACCAAAGTAAAATCAAGCTCGGGAAGTGCTATTTTCAAAGGAATCGAGGGAAATCCCGCTCCGCACCCGACATCAATTACCGTCTTATTTTGTCCTTCAAAAACACCCGTTTTGATACAGCTTAAGCTGTCTGCAAAATGCTTTTCCGTAACCTCATCAAAATCGGTTATAGCCGTTAAATTCATTTTTTCGTTCCACTCAATCAACAAATGGTAATAATCGAGCAGTTGCTGCGCTTTTTTATCGTCAAGCTCCACGCCGACAGCTTTTGCGGCGTTTATTATTTTATCCTTCATTTTTGATAAACTCCTTAATATAAACCATCAAAACCGCGATATCGGCGGACGAAACACCGGATATTCTCGATGCTTGCCCTATGGAAACCGGCTTTATGTTTTTCAGCTTTTGTCTTGCTTCGATGCGAAGACCGTAAACATCATCATAATCTATATCCGGAATTTTCATGCTTTCTGTTTTTTTGAACTGTTCAACCTGCTGCATTTGTTTTTCAATATAACCCTGGTATTTAATAGTTATGTTAACCTGTTCGCAAACATCTTCGGGTAAATCCGGTCTTTCGGTATCTATTTCCGCAATATCTTCATAATTTATGGAAGGTCTTCTTATCAAATCCGCAAGCTTTGCCCCGGTTTTGATTTCCGCCTCCCCCTTTGCTTTCAGAATTTCATTAATTCCGCAATAGGGCGACACGGATGTGTTTTCAACACGCTTGATTTCATCCTTAATAAGTCTTAATTTTTCGCAAAATCTCTCGTATCGCTCATCGGAAACAAGTCCTATTTCGTGAGCCTTGGGAGTAAGCCTTATATCGGCATTATCCTGTCTTAAAAGAAGTCTGTATTCACTTCTTGCGGTCATCATTCTGTAGGGTTCGTTGGTGCCCTTCGTAACCAAATCGTCAATCAGGGTTCCTATATAGCCTTCGCTTCTGTCTATTATAAATTCCGGCTTTTCTTTTATTTTGAGAGCCGCGTTTATGCCGGCAATAAGCCCTTGGGATGCGGCTTCCTCATACCCCGAAGAGCCGTTAAACTGACCTGCTCCGTAAAGGCCGGAAATATCCTTGAATTCCAGAGTGTGCTTAAGCTGTGTGGGATCGACACAATCGTATTCAATGGCATATCCCGTACGCATAACCTTTACATTTTCAAGTCCCTTGACCGACCTTAAAAATTCAAGCTGAACATCCTCGGGAAGGCTGCTCGACATTCCCTGCACATAAACCTCTTTTGTATTAAGTCCCGTAGGCTCAAGAAAAATCTGATGTCTTTCCTTTTCCGGAAATCTGACAACCTTATCCTCTATTGAAGGGCAGTATCTCGGTCCTATTCCTTCGATTTTCCCCGAATAAAGCGGAGAACGGTGAATGTTTTTTCTTATAATATCGTGAGTGTTTTTATTGGTGTAGGTAAGCCAACAGGAAATTTTATTTTCCAGTTTTTCTTTGGTTTCAAAGGAAAACGGAACTATTTTATCGTCACCCTTTTGTTCTTCAAGCTCGGAATAATCAATGCTGTCCCCGTGAACTCTTGCAGGTGTTCCGGTTTTAAATCTCATCATTTTAACGCCCTGATTTTTAAGGCATTCCGTCAAATGATTTGCGGCAAACATACCGTCCGGTCCGCCGTTATAGGCTACATCCCCAACTATTATTTTTCCTCGAAGGTAAGTTCCGCTTGCAATAATTGCAGCTTTTACGGAAAAAATTGCGCCGATATGGGTTTTAACTCCCGAAACCTTTCCGTTTTCAAACAAAATATCCGTAATTTCGCATTGCTTGATGTCGATATTTGCTTCATTTTCAAGCCGTTTTTTCATTTCAAGCTGATACATTCTTCTGTCGGCCTGAGCACGCAGAGAGTAAACAGCCGGCCCCTTTCCCTTGTTGAGCATTCTTGACTGCAAAAAGGTTTTATCAATAACCTTCCCCATTTCTCCGCCGAGAGCGTCTATTTCCTTAACGAGATGTCCTTTTGATGTTCCGCCGATACGGGGATTGCAAGGAAGATTTGCTATCGCATCAAGACAAATTGAAAAAAGAATTACACTGCACCCAAGTCTTGCCGCCGCAAAAGCAGCTTCACAGCCTGCGTGCCCTCCACCGATTACCGCAACATCGTATTTTCCTGCATAGTATGTTTCCATTGTTTTTACCTACTTTCCTACACAAAAATCCGCAAATATGTGTTCTACCGTGTTTTGGCTCACATTAAGCCCCGAAATATTCCCGAGATTCATACACGCATTTTCAATATCTATAGAAACAATATCCGCAGGAACTCCCGCTTCTATGGCAGAAATTGCATCGCTGATGTTTTTTTCGGCTTTTTCAAGCTCACATTTATGTCTTACATTATTTATCAGAGTTTCATCAGCACCGAAAACCCCTGCTCGTTTCTTTATCTCTGCACAAAGCTCTTGTGCTCCTGTTTCTTTTTCGCAGGAAATATCTATATGAGATTTATTGAAACTTACCTTACATTCAAGATCAGTCTTGTTAAGAACATAAATAACATTTTTATTTTCTACCAAATCAAATATTTCATAGTCGTCATCATCGAGAGGTCTTGAAGAATCAATAACATTAATTATTATATCCGCCTCGTTAATTAAGGATTTCGACTTGCTTACACCGATGTTTTCCACAACATCTTCGGTTTTTCTGATACCTGCGGTATCCATAAGCTTTACGGGGATTCCGTCAATGTCAATATAATCCTCTATAACATCACGTGTTGTTCCCGCAACGGGAGTGACGATTGCTTTATTTTCATTCAGCAAAAGATTTAAAAGTGAGGATTTTCCGGCATTTGCTTTACCTACAATAAGCACGGAAAGACCGCTTCTGTAAATTTTGCCCTTGGAAAAGCTGTCAATCAGCGCATTTATTTCGCTTTTTTTTCGGATGAGCTCGTTTTTAAATTCTTCGGACTGCATTTCGTCAATTTCCTCGTCCGGAAAATCAATTACTGCTAAAATTTTTGCATTTATTGCGGCGATGGAATCCCTGATTTCGTTAATTTTTGTGGAAATTTTACCTTCCATTTGCTTTGCCGCCTGGAAAACCGAGCCTTCGGTTTTGGCATTGATTATATCAATAACAGCCTCTGCCTCGGAAAGATCCATTCTTCCGTTGACAAAAGCACGCTTTGAAAACTCCCCTCTTTCGGCAATTCTCGCACCTGCCGAAATAACAGCCTCCAAAACCATAGAAGTAACCTTTATTCCACCGTGACAATTAATTTCAACAATATTTTCGCCCGTGAAAGTGTTTGGAGCCTTGTAAATACCTAAAAGGCAATTATCTATGATTTTACCCTTTGAAACGATTTTTCCGTAAATCAAAGAATGCGAGGGTGTATCTTTTATGCTTTTTGAAGACACAAACACCTTATTTATAATATCAAATGCGTCTTTTCCGCTCATTCTCACCAAAGCAATGGCTCCCGAACCGTAAGGAGTGGAAACCGCCGCAATTGTATCATTATTTAAAATTTCATAATCCGACATTTTGCTCACCTCAAAAATAAGCCGGACGAAAAATTCCGCCCGGCACAAAATTATGCGTCCTTTTTAGGTTTGCAGCTGATAACGATTTTCCTGTTTGGTTCTTCGCCCACGCTGAATGTTGTGATGCTTTTATCGTTTTGAAGGGCAGAATGAATAACCTTTCTTTCATAAGCATTCATAGGCTCCAAAGAAACATTTCTGTGAGTTTTCTTTGCCTTTGATGCAAGCCTTAAGGCGAGATTTTCGAGAGTTTTTACTCTTTCATCTCTGTATCCGCCGATGTCAAGAGCAATCTTAACATGCTCACTGCTGTTTCTGTTTGCCGCAAGCGTTGTAAGATACTGAAGTGCATCAAGATTTTCACCGCGTCTTCCGATAATGAAGCCCTTTTCGGAGCTCTTAATGTCAATAAAAATTTCATTATCTTCTGTTCTTGTTTCAAAGCTTTCCGCTTTAACAGACATCTTTTCAAGAACGTTTTTAAGAAAATCAACCGCTGCCGAAACCGTATCATCGGACACGACAGAGGGTTTAATTTCCTCTTTTGTTTCTTTCTTTATTTCTTTTTTCGTTTCCTTTTTAACTTCCTTTACTTTAGGAGTTTCGGAAACCGCTTCATCTTCTACTTCAACATTAAACTTTACAACCGCAGGCTTTGAACCAATTCCCAAAAAGCCGGATTTAGGAGTTGAAACTATATCATAATTTGCGTTTTCTCTTTCTATACCGAGCTTTTCAACACCTGCGTTAATAGCATCCTCTATGGTTTTTCCCTCAAATTCAAATTCCTTAATCAAGAGAATCTTCCTTTCAAAAAAATAAACTTAAGCGACAGTATCATCGTTTTTAAACATAATCTTATTAAGAACAAACTGCTGAACAATAGCAATAACATTGTTAATAATCCAATAAATACCCATACCTGCAGGAAGAATAAAGCAAAAATAAACACTCATGAGAGGCATCATATAAGTCATAGCCTTCATCTGACTGTTCTGAGCATTATCGGAATCGGAAACTCCGGACATCTTGTTCATTGCTACCGAACTCAAAAGTGATGTAACACCGGCAAGAATCGGAATTATCCAAAGCACAGCTTCCGCTACGGATTTCGGAATACCGAAATGCGGTGTCTGTGACAAATTAAGACCCAAAAAACTAAAATCAATCTGACTGAAGGACGGAATTATATCCTTTACCTTTTCAAGATTTGTAGCTTTATTAAGCATTTCCGTAAGTTCAATCTGATTAAATGTCTGAATTTTTACATTAAGAGCCTTTGCCACAGCAGAAACAGCGTCCTCGGAAATGCCGGAAATGTAGGTCAGAGGCATCATGATTACTCTGTAAAGGGCAAATAAAATAGGCATCTGAATAAGAGTCGGCAAACATCCTGCCATAGGATTAATACCGTATTTTTCATAAAGAGCCATCTGCTCTTTTTGCAGTTTTTCCTTATCGTTTCCGTACTTTTTCTGAAGCTTGTTAAGCTCCGGCTGAATTTTTCTCATAGCCGCAGTTGACTTATATTGCTTTATTGAAAGCGGAAAAAGAACAAGCTTTATAAAAACGGAAAAAAGTATAATAGCAAGACCGTAATTATTTACCAAATTGTAAATAAATCTGAGAACCGGTCCGAGAACCGGAGTTAAAATATAAAAGAAATCACACATCCGATTATGTAAACCTTTCTGGTTATTCTGACCCCTTTATTTTACAGGGTCGTATCCCCCTTTACAAAAGGGGTTACATCTCAAAATTCTTTTGACGGCCATAAAACCGCCGCGCAGCGCACCGTACTTTTCTATTGCGGTAAGTGCATACTGTGAACAGGTAGGATAAAACCTGCAGCACGGTCTTTTCAGCGGAGAAATAAACCTTCTGTAAAACTTAATAACGGCAATTAATATTTTTTTCATCATAAGCACTCCTCCGAAATAAGGTCTGCTTTTTTAAGATGATTTAAGAGCTCTTCATTCACCGTAAAAAAATCCGCAAACGAGGCCTTAACCCTTGAGACAACCACAATGTCAAAGCCTTTTTTTATTGAACTTTCACTTAAGCGGTAGCTTTCTTTAATAAGTCGACGCACCCTGTTTCTGACCACAGCTTTTCCGACTTTTTTGCTGACCGTTAAGCCGAGACGGTTTATTTCCAGATTGTTTTTTTTGTAATATAGAACCAGATACCTGCCTGTAACGGTATCGCCCGTTCTGTAGAGTCTTAAAAAATGACCGTTGCACTTAATTGAAAGAGTATTTTTCATAAAATCAAAATATACCTACCCTGTTCAAAACATAAAAGACCACTTTTGTGGCCTTTATGCTGACAATTTATATCTTCCCTTTTGTCTTCTGCGAGCCAATACCTTTCTGCCGTTCTTGGTGCTCATTCTCTTTCTGAAACCGTGTTCCTTGCTTCTGTGAATTTTTTTCGGCTGATATGTTCTTAACAATATAAACACCTCCTTAGGAATAAAAATCAAATTACAGGCAGCACAGTTATAACAAATACCATGCATATGATAGATTATAACTCATAACATGGGGTTTTGTCAATAAAAAATTTAAAATTTTGCTTGAATATTTTTAAAAAATGTGTTATTATATAATAGTATGGTATAAATATAATTATAAAGAGTGGAAGTATGCGCTCTTTTTTCTGTCTATTAACTTACGAAAAGATGTGAAATAAATGAACGACTTTTTCCCGGATCTCAGTTCCTCGTGGGACTCAGTTCTTTCTATTTTGAAGGAAGAAATAACGGAAGTGGGTTTCAAAACCTGGTTTGAACCGCTAAAGCCCATAAAATTTGAAGACAACACGCTATACATAATTGCATCAAACGAAATTCAGAAAAACACAATTTTAATGAAACACCGCGATCTTTTAAGAAATTCAATTTCTATAGTTTTCGGTGAAAATTCCGATTTTGAAATAATTTTCAAAAATCAGATCGGAGAAATAGAAACTGCTGCCGAAAAACCTGCGGAAAAGGTTTTCAACAGTTTCTTGAATCCGAGATATACATTTGAAGAATTTGTTGTGGGAACAAACAACAACCATGCCCATGCGGCGTCCTTGGCGGTAGCGGAAAATCCGGGTAAAGCATATAACCCTCTTTTTCTTTACAGTAATGCAGGCCTCGGAAAAACTCACCTTATGCATTCTATAGGTCATTATATTTTGCAGGAAAATCCCTCATCGAAAGTTTTATATGTAACAAGCGAAAAGTTTATTAATGACTTAATTGACGCTATTAAGGACGATAAAAGAGAGGAATTCCGCAATTCTTACAGAACGGTAGATGTTTTGCTTATTGACGATATACAGTTCATTGCAGGAAAAAAAGGAATGCAGGAAGAATTTTTCCATACATTCAATACGCTGGTTGAATCAAACAGACAGATTGTTATAACAAGTGACCGTCACCCGAGAGAAATTCAGAATCTTGAGGAAAGAATAAGGACAAGGCTTGAAAGCAGTCTTATTGTCGATATTCAGCCTCCGGATTATGAAACCAGGGTTGCAATCCTTCGTAAAAAGGCTCAAAAGAACAACATGGGAATTCCCGATGAAATTCTTGATATTATAGCAAAATCAATAAAATCAAATATCAGAGAGCTTGAAGGGGCAATAAAAAGAATTACTCTTTATTGCAGTATGTCAAACGAGCCTATAACAATTGATTATGTAATGCGTGAAATGAAGGATATTATTCCTAAAACCGAGGAAATAATAACCAACAAAAATGTTCTTGAAGCCGTTTCGAGGTATTTTAACATAGATAAAGAAGAGCTCCTTTCAAAAAAGAGAACCAAAGAGATTGCTTATGTAAGACAGATTGCAATGTATCTTTGTTCAAGTCTTGTAAAAAGCACTCTTGAAGATGTAGGCTCCTTCTTTGGAGGAAGGCATCACACAACGGTAATGCATGATATTAAGAAAATAGCAAATGAAATGAAATTTAACGACGAACTTAAAAATACCATTACGGATCTTACCAATAATATTAAAAACGAAGGGTAATTATCCACAAACTTATCAACATTGTGGATAAATAACCTTCTAAAAATTGTTTATAAATGTCTTTCTAAAAAACTTATTATTTTTTATCAAGAATTATAAAATAATAACTTTTCAAGAAGCAGCACTATAAAAACATACTTATCAACATTATCAACCGTAATACTGATAATATATTATATATTATTTATTTGTATGTATTACATAATCGGAGGAATAAAAATGATTTTTACATGTTCAAAGGAAATTCTCAATGAAGCTGTATCTATTGTGTCAAAAGCAGTAAGCACAAAGAGCAATACGCCGGTTCTCGAATGTATTTTAATCAGCGCAAGCAATCATTTTATAAAGCTTTCCGGAAGTGATTTTGATTTAGCTATAGAAAGCGAAATTCCGGCAGAGGTTGAAGAAGAAGGAAAAATTGCCGTTAATGCAAGATTTTTCGGAGATATTATAAGAAAAGCCGCAGGAGAAACGGTTTATTTTGAGTCGGACGATGAATGCAGAGTAAAAATAAAATGTGCCAACATGAAAATCGAAACAACCGGAATGCCAAGTGATGAATTTCCGGAAATTGAAAATATAGAATCGGAGCATCGTATCGTGATGAAAGATACAATGCTTAAAAGCATGATAAAGCAAACACTTTTTGCTGTCGGAACAGACGAAAGCAAAATGATACTCACCGGTTCTCTTTTTGAAATAAAAGACAATGTTTTAAATGTCGTATCACTTGACAGATTCCGTCTTGCACTAAGAAGAGAAACTCTTGAAGATGAAACCGAAGATGTTTCTTTTGTAATTCCTTCAAAATCCCTCGGTGAAATCAATAAAATAATAAAAGATGAGGATATTGATGTAACCATCGGTGTTTCCGAAAACAAGGTTCAGTTTGAAATAGGGTGCTATAAGATAACAAGCCGCCTTCTTGAAGGAGAATTTCTCGATTATAATCAGATTTTACCCAAGGAAAGTAAAATTTATGTCATCGCTGATGTAAAACCCTTGTGTGACGCAATAGAAAGAGCGGCGCTGATTATAGAAAACGAAACGACCAAATATCCCGTTAAGCTTTCTGTAGAAACTGATAGAATTAACCTCAGCTGTGTATCAAGGATAGGAAAAATGGATGATACCGTTTTTGTGGAAACGAAAGGGGATAACCTTGAAATAGGCTTTAACTACAGATTTTTGCTCGATGCACTTAAAGCTTGCGAATGCGAAAAGGTTTCGGTTGAATTTAATACAATGCTCAATCCCTGCATAATAAAGCCTGTTGAAGGAGAAAAGTTTATTTACATAGTTCTTCCGGTTAAAATGAGAGGTTAGTAATGGAAAAGGTTTATTTTAAAGGCGAGATAAGGCTCGGACAAGCATTGAAGCTTTCGGGATATGCCGAAAACGGTGGTCTTGCAAAGGCGATGATTCAAGACGGTGTTGTTTATCTTAACGGTAATGTCGAAACAAGGCGCGGCAAACAGCTTGAAAACGGAGATATTATAAAAATTGATTTTGCCGACGAGCCTGTTTCTTTTGAAGTGGTAAAAGAATGATTGCAAAAAAGCTTATTTTGTCAGGATTCAGAAATTATGAATACCAGGAGCTTGAATTTTCCGAAGGCGTAAATGTTTTTTACGGAAATAACGCTCAGGGGAAAACAAATATTTTAGAGGCTGTTAATTTCTTTTCGGGACTTAAATCGTTCAGAGGTGCGGCGGATTGCGAAATTATAGGCTTTGAAAAGGAAAACGCATCCTTAAAACTTGAATTTTCAGCTTATGACAGGGAGCAGACTGCAGAGATAGTTTTTTCAAAAGGAAAAAGAAAAAAGCTTAAACAAAACGGTGTGAATAAACAAAAATATTCCGATTTTGCCGGAGTTTTTAACACAGTTCTTTTTTGTCCCGAGGATTTAAGTATTGTAAAGGGTTCTCCGGGAGAAAGAAGAAAGTTTTTGGATTTGTGTATTTCACCGCTTAAGCCCAAGTATTTAAAGCTTTTGACAGATTATAAAAAAATTCTTGAAAACAAGAATAATTTATTGAAATCAGAAAATCCGAAGGATGAAATGATTCTTTTATGGAATGAAAAACTTTGTGAATACGGAGCAAAAATAATACTTTACAGAAAATCGTTTATTTCATTGTTAAGACCGGTTATAAATGCATTTCATAAAAAAATTACAAACGGCGAAGAGCTTGAAATTAAGTATATGAGCGCGTTTTCCGAAGAAGATGAAGATAAAATTTTCGATTTAATGCTTAAAAAAACAAAGGATAACATTAACAAAGAAAAAGCGGCAGGTGTCAGCCTTTACGGACCTCACAGAGACGATTTGTTGTTTTTTATAGACGGGAAAGACGCTTCAAAATACGCATCCCAAGGTCAGCAAAGAACCGTGGCTCTCGGATTAAAGCTATCTCAAATGGAAATAATTAAAAAGAATACGGGAGAATATCCTGTTTTGCTTCTTGATGATGTTTTATCCGAGCTTGATGAAAAAAGGCGAGAATTTTTGCTTAATAAAATTGATAATCACCAGGTTATGATAACCTGCACAGATGCTCAGAATGTTAAAAACGATAAAAGTAATTGCAGATTTTTCAATGTAAAAAACGGCAAAGTCTATTGTGAATAACTTTTTAAATTATCATTGTGGAAAAGGTGGATAATATGTTTTTTCATATCGGAAAAAACAGGGCAATAAGAGAAAAAAACATAATCGGTGTTTTTGATATGGAAAACACAACCGTAACCGCAAAAAGCAGAATTTTTCTTGAAAAGGCCCAAAGCAGGGGAGAAATAGAGGAAACGGATTTTGAGCTTCCAAAATCCTATGTTGTGTGTAGCGGAAAAAGAAATAAGGGAAAGAAAAGCAAAAAAGAAAGGCAAGTTTATCTTTCATCGCTTTCTCCTTCAACTCTTGTAAAAAAATCTCTTGCAGTTGAAGAATAATGAAATTATATGCGATTTTTAATCGTTTTCTTACATCGAAAGGAATGGTTTTATGTCAATAACCGAAACAAATCATAGCTATAATGAATCTGATATTCAGGTGCTCGAAGGGCTTGAAGCCGTAAGGAAAAGACCGGGTATGTATATCGGTTCAACCTCGATAAGAGGGCTTCATCATTTGGTTTATGAAATTGTGGATAACAGTATTGATGAAGCATTGGCTGGATATTGTGATAAAATTGAAGTAACTCTTAATAAGGATAATTCCGTAACCGTAAAGGATAACGGTCGCGGTATGCCTCACGGCATTCATCCGAAAATGGGAATTTCCACAATAGATGTTATTTTCACCGTTCTTCATGCCGGCGGTAAGTTCGGCGGTGGGGGATATAAGGTATCGGGAGGTCTTCACGGTGTTGGTGCATCTGTAGTAAACGCTCTTTCAACTCATCTTGAGGTAAAGGTAAAGGATGGGGAGAATGTATGGTTTCAAAGCTATAAAAGAGGTGTGCCGGACGGGGAGGTTCACAAAATAGGAACCTGCAACGAAACAGGAACCGAAATAACCTTCTGGGCTGACGGGGATATTTTTGAAGAAACTGTTTACGACTACGATACACTTCTTAAAAGACTTCGTGAGCAGGCTTTCCTTAACGGCGGTATCAAAATTATTTTTACCGATGACCGCGGAGAGGAACAAAATCAGGAAATTCTTCATTATGAGGGCGGTATAAAAAACTTTGTATCGTATCTTTTTAATGAGAAAAAAGCAAGAAAAGACAGTCTTGAATGTATAAACGATGAAGTAATCTATGTTTCCGGCGAAAAGGACGGAAGTGTTGCCGAGGTTGCAATGCAGTGGTACAGCGGCTATGACGAGGTTAACGAAAGCTTTGCCAATAACATTTCCACAACCGAAGGCGGAACTCATGTTACAGGATTTAAAGCGGCTCTCACAAAGGTTTTGGTTGACTATGCCAAAAAGTTTAAACTGCTCAAGGAAAACGAAGAATTAACAGGAGACGATGTAAGAGAAGGCTTAATAGCGGTCATTTCCGTAAAGCTCGAGGAGCCTCAGTTTGAGGGACAGACCAAAACGAAGCTCGGAAATTCCGAAATCCGCGGTCTTGTAGAAAATATGCTCAAGGAAAAGCTTGCGGACTATCTTGAGGAAAATCCTGCTGTGGGCAGAGCGATAATTGAAAAGGCATTGAATGCTTCCCGTGCAAGAATTGCCGCAAGAAAAGCAAGAGAAGCTACAAGGAAAACGGGACTTGGTTCAAGCACTCTTCCCGGAAAACTAACGGACTGTATTGTTAAGGACCCTTCAAAAACCGAAATTTATATAGTCGAGGGTGATTCTGCCGGCGGTTCCGCAAAAAACGGACGAGACAGTAAGTATCAGGCAATTCTGCCTCTTTGGGGTAAAATGCTCAATGTTGAAAAAGCAAGAGCGGACAAGGTTTACGGAAACGAAAAGCTCACTCCGGTAATTCAGGCGCTTGGTACAGGGATAGCGGAAGAATTTAATATAGAAAAACTGAGATATGACAAAATAGTAATCATGGCGGATGCTGATGTTGACGGAGCTCATATTCAAACGCTTCTTTTAACATTCTTTTTCAGATTCATGAAGCCCTTGGTTGAACAAGGTCATGTTTATCTTGCAAAACCGCCTCTTTATAAGCTTACGAGAGGAAAAAAGACGGCGGTTGCGTTTTCCGATGAAGAAAGAGATATGATAAGCGAAGAATTTAAGGGCGGAGATCAGAACGCAAAGGTTGAAATAAGCCGATATAAAGGTCTTGGTGAAATGAATCCCGAGGAACTTTGGGAAACAACAATGGATCCCAAAAACAGGATTTTGCTTAAGGTTACGCTGGAGGATGCCGAAGCGGCAGACAGTATTTTCAGTATTCTTATGGGTGACGATGTTGAACCGAGAAGACAGTTTATTGAAGAAAATGCACAGTATGTAACAAACCTTGATATATAAAACGCCAAAAGGAGATTTAACGGATGGCTAAAAACAAAAAATACGAGGATTCTCATTTTGAAGAATATCTCGAATCACAAACCATATTGAACATAGATATAGAAAAGAGAATGAGAGAAGCGTTTATCGACTATGCGATGAGCGTTATAGTAAGTCGTGCGCTTCCGGATGTAAGGGACGGCTTAAAGCCTGTTCACAGAAGAATCTTATATTCTATGCACGAAGAACATCTTACATATGATAAGCCGTTTTTCAAGTCTGCAACAACCGTAGGTAATGTTATCGGTAGGTATCATCCGCACGGCGATGCTTCTGTTTACGATGCAATGGTAAGACTTGCTCAGGACTTTTCTATGAGATACCCTCTTATTGACGGGCACGGAAATTTCGGCTCTGTAGACGGTGACGGTGCTGCCGCTTACCGATATACAGAAGCGAGAATGAGCAAGCTTGCAAACATTATGCTTGAGAATATCGAAAAAAATACCGTTGATTTTATTCCGAACTTTGACGAAAAGAGGGTAGAGCCTGTTGTTCTTCCCACAAGAATACCTACTCTTTTGATAAACGGCAGTTCAGGTATTGCCGTTGGTATGGCAACAAACATTCCTCCTCATAATCTCACGGAGGTGCTTGACGGAGTTATCGCGCAAATTGATAATCCCGAAATTACGGTTGATGAGCTTATGCAGTATATAAAGGCTCCTGATTTCCCGACAAAGGCTTCTATTATGGGAAGAAGCGGAGTAAAAGCTGCATATGAAACCGGAAAAGGAAAGGTTATTGTCCGTGCCAAAACAGAAATTGAAGAACACAAGGACGGAACTTCTTCCATTATTGTAACCGAGCTTCCGTACCAGGTCAACAAAAAAATGCTTGTTGAATCCATTGCCGACCTTGCAAAAGATAAAAAAATCGAAGGAATTTCGGATATTGACGACCATTCATCAGACCGTGTCGGCATAAGAGTTGAAATCTCCGTTAAAAGGGATGCAAACCCTCAGGTTGTTCTTAACAAACTGTTTAAGTTTACAAGACTGCAGGACAGCTTTTCGATCAATATGCTTGCAATAGATAACGGAAAGCCGAGAACAATGGGGCTTAAGGATATTCTTTCCAACTTTATTTCCTTCCAGGAGGAAATTGTTACAAGAAGAACCGAGTTTGACCTCAAAAAAGCAGAAGCAAGAATGCACATTTTGGAAGGCTTAAGAATAGCCCTTGCAAATATTGATGAAGTTATAGAAACAATCAGAAATTCGTACGATGACGCTAAAGAAAGGCTTATGCAGCGTTTTGCAATGTCGGACATTCAGGCTCAGAGCGTTTTGGATATGCGTCTTGCTCAGCTCCAAAAGCTGAACGGCGAAAAAATTGAGGATGAGTATAAAGAGCTTGTAGAAAGATGCGAAGAATATAAGCTTTTGCTTTCCGACCACGGCAGGCTTATGGAGCAGATAAAGAAAGAACTCACCGAGATTAAAGAAAAATACGGTGACGAAAGATTGACCTCTATTGAAGGAGCAGTCGATGATATTGAGGACGAAGATCTTATCCCCAATGAAGAAAGTGTTATCACTCTTACACATTTCGGTTATGTAAAAAGGCTTTCCTCTGACACCTATAAGAGCCAGAAAAGAGGCGGAAAGGGGATTTCCGCTCTTTCAACCCGAGAAGAGGACTTTGTTGAAAAGCTGATGGTGACATATTCCCATAACTATATTCTTTTCTTTACCGATAAGGGTAGAATGTACCACCTTAAGGGATATCAGATTCCCGAGGCGGGAAGACACGCAAAGGGGACAGCAATAATCAATCTTATTCCGGTTGAAGAAGGAGAAAAGATTACCGCAATGATTCCCGTTTCTTCATTTGATGAGGGCAATCTTACAATGGCAACAAAGCAAGGAGTAATCAAGAAAACTCCTCTTGTTCAGTACGGTTCGCTCCGAAAGGGCGGTCTTAACGCAATTACGCTGGATGAAGGCGATGAGCTTATTGATGTCAGATATACAAGCGGAAACGATGAGATAATTTTGGGAACGCATGACGGTATGTCAATAAAATTCAACGAGCAGGACGCAAGACCTATGGGCAGAACCGCAAGGGGCGTAAGAGGAATTAAGCTTCGCCAAGGCGATTATGTTGTGGGTATGGCTATTGTCGAAGAAGGGGCAGATCTTCTTTGTATCACCGAAAACGGCTACGGAAAACGAACGGATTTCGATGAATACAGAAATCAGACCAGAGGCGGTATCGGTATTTCCACTTACAAAATAACCGAAAAAACCGGTAAGCTTGCAGGCATAAAAACCGTTCGTGACGATAATGATGTTATGCTTATCACAACAGAGGGAATCATAATAAGGATGTCCTGTGCGGATATAAGCAAATATAAGAGAAGCACGCAAGGCGTGACGCTTATGAGGTTTGATGAAGGTGTAAGCGTTGTTTCAATGTCAGTCGGAGAACACGCAGATGAAGAGCCTGACGATTTGGAAGATGCACCTGAATCGGAAGAAACCGAAGCACCTGTAATTGAATAAAAATTTCAAAATTTTGCGTGGAGCAGTAAATATTTTTGCTCCACGCTTTATTTTCCTATTGACATTTTTAAAATCGGTGCTATAATAATATGAGAAACATTCTCAAATTCAACGGAGGCTGTTAATTTGAAAAGATTATTTCTTATGTTATTGTGTTTTTCTTTATGCTTGTGCAGCTGCGGCGGGGTTGAAACCGAAAATGAGGATAAAATTTCGGTTATTACAACTGTTTTTCCGCCATTTGACTTTGTTCGTAGGATAGGAGGGGACAAAGTTAATGTAAGAATGCTTTTATCTCCCGGTGCGGATGCACATTCCTTTGAGCCCTCGCCAAAAAATGTAGTGGATATTTCGGAGAGTGACTTATTTATATATGTAGGCGGAGAAAACGATACATGGATTGACGGTATGCTCGAAAGCTTAAATGATGTAAAAACATTGAAGCTTGTTGATTGCGTTGACCTGATTGACGAAGAAATCAAAGAGGGGATGAGCGGATTTTCGGAGCACAGTCATGGCCACGAAGAAACGGAAGCTGATGACCATGTGTGGACTTCTCCTAAAAATGCCGTCAAAATTGTTGAGCAAATAAAGAACGAGCTTTGCATCATAGATCCCGAAAACTCCGAATATTACACGAAAAATGCCGAAGAATACAAGGCGGAGCTTGAATCTTTGGATGAAGATTTTCGGGAAATTATAAAAAATGCAAAAAGAAATACTCTTGTTTTCGGAGACAGATTTCCGGCAAGATATTTTGTTGAAGAATACGGTCTTAATTATTTTGCGGCATTCCCGGGGTGCTCCTCTTTGGTTGAGGCAAACCCGAAAACCGTTGAATTCTTGATTGATAAAATAAAACAAGAGAAAATACCGGCTGTTCTTTATATTGAGCTTTCCGATATGCGTATGGCAAAGGTTTTGGAGGAAGAAACAGGAGCGAAGCTTTTGCTTTTCCATTCCGCACACAATATTTCGGAAAAGGATTTTAAAAACGGAGTTACTTATATAGAAATAATGAAAAACAACGAAAAAACATTGAAGGAGGCGCTGTCATGATACTCGATTGCAGGGATGTTTCCTTTGCGTATGACGGAAAAACAGTAATATCAAACATAAATTTCATCGTTAATGACGGCGATTATCTTTGCATAGTAGGGGAGAACGGTTCGGGAAAATCCACTCTTTTGAAGGGCATTTTACGACTTAAATCACCCGAAGGCGGTAAAATAAATTTTGGATTTAGCAGAAACGATGTGGGGTATCTTCCTCAGCAAAATCTTCATCACAGAGATTTTCCCGCATCGGTTTATGAGGTTATAATGTCGGGTTCGGTAAGCAAAATGAAGCTTTTCCATACATCGGAGGACAAAAGAAAGGCGATTGAAAAAATGGAAAAGGTCAGGATTTCGGAGCTTAAAAACAAAAGCTTCAAAGAGCTTTCCGGCGGACAGATGCAAAGAACCCTTCTTGCAAGAGCTCTCATGAGCGCAGAGAAGGTGCTTGTGTTGGACGAACCCGTGTCGGGGCTTGACCCGATAGCCTCTGAGGAAATGTATTCTCTTATTTCGGATTTGAACAATCGCGGTATGTCCGTTATTATGGTTTCCCACGATATAAACCAGGCAGTAAAATACGCTACTCATATTTTGCATTTGGGGAAACAGCAGCTGTTTTTCGGGACAAAAGAGGAATACCTTTCGTCCGAAATCGGAAAAAGCTACTTTGGGGGTGACGCAAAATGACAGAAGTTTTCCATATGTTTTCATATGCGTTTATTCAGCGAGCTCTTTTGGTGGGCGTTTTGGTTTCCCTGTGCTCCGCACTTTTGGGCGTGAGCTTAGTGCTTAAAAGATACTCAATGATAGGGGACGGGCTTTCCCATGTGGGCTTTGGTGCTTTGGCGGTTGCCGCGGCGCTTGGGCTTGCTCCGTTGAAGGCGGCAATTCCCGTTGTTATCATTGCGGCGTTTTTCCTTTTGAGGCTCAGCGAATCAAGCTCCATTAAGGGGGATTCGGCAATCGCTTTGGTTTCAAGCGGAGCATTGGCGGTAGGGATAGTTGTTGTTTCCGCCGTTTCGGGCATGAATACCGATATTATGAACTATATGTTCGGAAGCATTCTGTCCGTTGGAACGGAGGACGCATTTTTGAGCATCGTAATCTCGCTTATTGTGCTTATTTTGTATGTACTTTTGTTTAATCGGATTTTTGCGGTAACATTCGACGAAAACTTTGCAAAGGCATCCGGCGTGAGAGTTGGACTTTTTAACACAATCCTTGCGGTTTTGACGGCTGTTACGATAGTGATAGGCATGAGAATGATGGGCGCACTTCTTATTTCCAGCCTTATTATTTTTCCGTCCCTTACCGCAATGAGGGTTTGCAAAAGGTTTAAGCCCGTTGTGATTACATCTGCGGTTTTATCGGTTTTAACCTTTTTAATCGGTTTTATGCTTTCGTATATTTTTGAAACACCGACCGGCGCAACCATTGTTTGTGTGGATGTTTTGGTATTTATACTGTTTTCGATAATCGGCAGGGTTAAGGCGTGCCGAGTTTCTGTGCAGTAATTGTGATAAAATTTTGTTTGACAGTTGAAAATCAAAAAACCGAGAAAAACCAAATTCGTTCTTCTCGGTATTTTTTGTGCCGACAGAAAAGGCAAAAACCTTTTATTTGAGTTTTTCCTGTAAATCTTTAGGCAAATGATTAATATTTGCTTCAGCCACTATTTCCGTAGCTTTTTCATCGGGCAAATCTTCCTCGTAGCGTGCGGGAGCATAAATTCGGCAGTAGTCTCCCGGCTCGTTATAATAAGAGCGACTAACCTTGAAAACCTCTTTAATTACGCCCAAATCCTCAACTACAATACTTTTGCCGTTTTTAGGATTTTCAATTTCTATTTTTTCCGTTGCCGGAACGAACAGATAGTTTTCAAGAAGGTAATTAACGGTGTTTTCGTAGCAGGAATAAACCGTCAGGTTAACACCACTGTCTCCGTAAGTATACACATATGCAAAAACGGGAGATTCGTTTATGTCCGAATAACTGTAATTTTCAATATCTTCTTTAAAGACCTTTTTCAAGCCTTCTACAAATTGTTTGTCTATTGTGCTTGTCGTGTAATACGGACATTCGGGGGTTATTTCAAAATACTGTGTTTTCCCGTTGCCCAAACGAAGCGTGTCAACCGCCTTTGAAAGTGCTTTTTTGTAATCGGGCGTGTCGTAAATGTTTTTCAAAAACTCATCAAGAGTCTCTTTTGTTTCATACGGGAAAACCCTGTATATGCCAAACGGGGAATTGTCAAACTTAACATAGAAAAGTCCGGCATATTCGTATTTATCTTTGTTGCCGTTGTTTTTCACATATTCGGTGCTTTGCTTTGCAATAGCAAGAACCGAATCTGTGATTTTGGGATCGGTAAATGTTTCAGTCACTGAATTTCCCCAAAAGCCCATATTTTCCGAGCTGTTAGATACAGTAATTTCAACCGATTTTGGATTTGTCGGTATCTTGCTGTCAAGGTCAAAAGAATTCAGAACGGGAACCGAAATAATCAAAGCAAACAAAATTGCAAAAACAGCAATCTGTTTGGGCTTTGAAAACATTGCCTTGAAGTTTTTCTCGAAAATCGCCTGAAAAATAACAAACAAAAGAACCGCAAACAGAATATATACAGCGAACAAAACGAAATTGTTTTCCTTGAACGAATCGGAAATTATGCAACCGAAAACCAAAGCTCCTACAGTCGATGAGCACCATTTTATAATAACATTGACAAAACGGAAGGAGAAAAATTTATCGGTGTTTTCTGCCATTCTTTTTGCGCAGAAAAATATGCCAAAAGCAAGTAACAGTGCGGTCAAAATTATTTCAAAGGCGATGTATTTTGTGTCGACCGAGCTGTATTCAAGCATTATCGACGGCGGAAAAACATAGTTTACATCCATGTTCAAAACGGACGTATAAGTATTAAACCACACATCAATTGTTCCCGAAATCGCCGCACGTGTAATCGGATAAATCAAAAATCCGAAGGCGGAGGAGGCAAGCATAGCAAGAAAGTTCCCCGAAAGCGAAGCTGCGCATGAAAATGCTGTAAACAGGAATATGTACTGAACAAACGCCAGGGAAAGCTTTGCTGTGATATAAGATAAGCCGGAAACGGCATAAGCCTGGGAAATAATTATGTTTATAACCGATATTATCACAAAAGGAACAAGCAAGGAAATAATTCCCGCAATGTATTTTGTCAAGAAAATGCAGGATTTCTTTTCGGGCATAGAGCCGTAAAAGATAACCGATTTTTTGTTGAACATATGGGAATACACAAAATATGCCGTTCCGAACGCCGCCACAATAATTGCCATAATATGAACTATATTTGTTGTGCAGAGCCATGTTGAAGCCATGTTCGCATTCCATACAGGATCATCGGAAACATTATTGTTTATAATCAAAATCGCAGGAAGTGTTGTACATAAAAACAACAAAACAGTATGCAAAAGCATAATATATTTAGTTCTTTTGAATTCTTTTGTCAATAGCCTTGGATTACAGCAGTAATTCCGAAAAATCATAACCGTTCGCCTCCATTTCATAAATAAATATATCCTCCAAAGAGAGCTCCAAGCTGTCAAAAAACATAGGTTTCAGTGTTGACAGACGCTCGCAAATGTACTCGTTATCACCTCTTGCAACAAGTTCCATTATGCCGCCGCGTATCTCTGTTTTCAGAATATCAACCCCAAGCCCTTCAAGTTCATCCGTTTCAATCATGGGTTTAAAAGCAAGCTGATATTTATGAAGATAATCCTTAATTCCGTCCATGCTTTTTTCCACAACGATGTGATTTCCGTTCAAAATGCCCACTATATCGCAAAGGTTTTCCATTTCACGAAGATTGTGGGACGAAATAACCGCCGTCATTTGCCTTTCGGAAACCTCGTTTATTATCAGCCTCTTTACGAGCTTTTTTATAACCGGGTCAAGTCCGTCAAAACATTCGTCGCAAAGCAGAATTTCGGGATTTTGCGAAAGCGCAAATATTATCGCCGCCTGCCTTTTCATACCTTTTGAAAAAGAGCTTATGGGTTTTTTCGGATCCAACGGAAATCTGCTTACGATGAAGTCATACTTTTCTCTTGAGAATGAGGGATACGCTGTTTTGATAATATCTGCCATTTCATTCATCGAATATCCGTTGAAATAAAACGGTTCGTCCGGCACATATGCGATTTTTGCCTTCTGAGAGGTATTTTCATAAATGTTTTCTCCGTTTATTTCAACGCAGCCGCTGTCGCATCGGTAAATTCCGTCAATCAAATTAAGAAGCGTAGATTTACCTGCTCCGTTTGTTCCGATAAGTGCGTAAATACTGCCTCTCGGAATAACAGAATTGGTTTTTTCAAGCACCTTGGTATCTCCAAAGGATTTTGAAACATTTTTAATTTGTATCATTTTCCTTCCTCCTCGAATATTTTTTTGATACAGGCTTCAACCTCGGAAAGCGAGAAGCCGTAGTCTTTAAGCTTTTTTGCAGTATGCCCGAGTTCTTCAAAAACCGAAGTTGCAAGAATATTGCGCAGCTCGTTATCCGACACCGCCACAAACCTTCCTTTTCCGTTGACGGAATAGGTCACTCCTTTTTGCTCCAAGGTCGTGTAGGCCTTCTGAACGGTGTTGGGATTTACGGCAAGACTGCAAGCAAGCTCTCTTACCGACGGCAAAGGCTGATCTTTTTCGAGAATGCCTTTGATAATAAGACTCTCAATCTCATCGGTAATTTGCTCATGAATAGGCTTGTTTCCGCTTAAATTCAGTGAAAGCATAACATCCCTCCTAAACTGTACTATACCGATATAATACACTAAAACTTTCCGTTTGTCAATAGTTTTTTAAAAAATTGTTAAATAAAAATTTTTTTGTTGAAAAAGCCTCGAGCTTTGTGCTATACTTTAAACGGAAGGTGATTTATATGCCGATAAATACCGTAAGCTCAGATGCGAAGAGCTGTCCGGCAAGGGAATATATTGATTTAAGACATATGCAGGACGACAAGCGAGTACTCGAAAATCCCCATAAGGGTTGGTATTATCACTATGTTGACAACGGATTTTCTGACATAAGATACCGAGAGGGAATTGAAAAAAGCGACCTCTTGCCGGCGAAGGGAATAAATCATATTTATATTCGCTTTGACTGGTGCGATGTCGAAAAGGAAGACGGCGTATTTGATTGGTCGGAAATCGACGAAATTATCGAAAGGTTCGGCAAAAACAAATACAGGTTTTCGCTAAGACTGTGCACCTTTGAAAGCTTCAGAACGGAGTATGCATTTCCAAAGTTTTTAAAAATTCCTTGCACAAAATGTGAAAAGAACGGAAAGGTCGCCTTTGAACCCGATTACGGAAGCGAGGTATATTTGAAATATCTTGAAAGACTCATGCGGGCTTACGGAGAGCATTTTAACGGGAAAAGAGAAATAGAATATGTGGATATAGGTACCTTCGGAACATGGGGTGAGGGGCATACTTCTCACGGGAGCAACAAAAAGTACGGATACGATGTTTTAAAAAAGCACATTGACTTACATCTTAAGTATTTCCCGGACACGCTCGTTATGATAAACGACGACATGATAAATCATTTGTTCGACACGGACAAGGAAGGCTGTTCAAGGCTTTACGATTACTGTCTGAGCCGTGATATGGGGCTTAGGGATGATGGAGTTTGCGTTAATTATTACAGCGAGAATTTCGGTTATTCCACGCTTCGCGCACCCTTGTTTTTTGAGCAGTTTTCAAAGAACAACCCCGTTGATATTGAAATGCATCATTACAATGATGTAAAGGAAGATGACTTCGGCGGAGGGCTTCGTTTGATTGAGGCGCTTTCGGAAGCAAAGGCTACATATGCAGGATTTCACGGTTATGTGGGTGAGTGGCTTAAGGATAACAAATATCTTCATGAGCATATTGCAAACAAGCTTGGGTATTGGTACTTTATTGACGGAATTTTTTTGCCGAGCCTTGTGTCGGGAACCTGCTGTTTTGCCGAGGTTCATATAAGAAACAAGGGGTTTTCGAGAGCTTATCACAAATATGATTTTAAGCTTATTCTTAAAGGGGAAAGAGGAGAATTTATTATTAATCCTGAAAGCCCCGATAACCGCCTTTGGCAAGGGGAAGACGCAGCGTACGAAACATTAAGGCTTGATTTAAGGGCAGTTCCTGCCGGGAAATACGAGCTATTTGTTCAAATGACTAACGGCGGCGAGCCAATAAGGATTGGCTTCAAGGAAGAATACGAAAAGGACGGGAAATACAAAATTTCCGATGCGGAAGTAACCGAGCTTTCTTAAATTTTTCAAAATATTAAAAAAGCATATAGACAAATCGTATGGATGTATGATATAATTATTATATGATACGATTATTTGAAAGTAGGGATACAAATTGGACATAAAATACAATAGGGTATTGTTAAAGCTCAGCGGTGAGGCGCTTGCGGGCAAAAACAAGTTCGGGCTTGATTTTGATATGCTTCATACGATTGCTGTTGAGGTTAAAAAGACGGTTGAGCTTGGGGTAAGTGTCGGAATTGTTGTCGGCGGAGGCAACTTCTGGAGAGGCAGAAGCGGCAAAAGCATGGACAGAACAAGAGCTGACCATATGGGAATGCTCGCAACCGTTATAAATGCCCTTGCAATCGCAGATGCTTTGGAGGCGGTTGATGTTCCCGTAAGAGTTCAGACGGGAATTGAAATGAACAAGATTGCAGAGCCCTACATAAGAGGAAAGGCGATTCGTCATCTCGAAAAGGGCAGAGTAGTTGTTTTTGCTTGCGGTACGGGTAATCCGTATTTTACCACAGATACGGGCGCCGCTCTTCGCGCAGTTGAAATTGACGCCGATGTGATTTTGCTTGCTAAAAATATTGACGGCGTTTATGATTCCGACCCGAATATCAATCCCAATGCCGTTAAGTATGACGAAATCAGCTTTACGGATGTTCTCAGCAAAGGGCTTGGGGTAATTGATTCGACGGCGGCTTCGCTTTGCCGCGACAATAATTTGCCGATATTGGTTTTCGGTCTTGACGAGCCGGAGAACATCGTCAGGGTTGTAAAAGGCGAAAAAATAGGAACAATTATAAAGTAAAGGAGTTTAGGATTATGAAAAAAGAGTATGAAGTTTATGATTCCAAAATGAAAAAAACAATTTCTGCATTTGAAGGAAATCTCGATACTGTAAGAGTCGGAAGGGCAAGCGCCGCGGTTCTTAACAAGGTTACGGTTGATTATTACGGTGTAGCAACTCCGATTGCTCAGATCGGAAACATCTCAACACCCGACCCGAAAACCTTGGTTATTCAGCCGTGGGACGCTTCGATAATCAAAGAGATTGAAAAGGCAATATTAAAATCGGATGTGGGCATTACCCCGAACAATGACGGTAAGGTTATTCGTCTTTCCTTCCCGCCGCTTACCGAGGAACGCAGAAAAGAGCTTGTTAAGGTTGTGCATAAGTATGCGGAGGAGGCAAAAATTGCAATCCGCTCCATAAGGCGCGATGCAATGGAGGATTTTAAGGCAAAAAAGAAAACCAGCGAAATCACCGAGGACGACCTTAAAGGAATAGAAAAGGACATTCAGACAATGACCGATGATTATGTAAAAGAAATCGACTCTATTTCCAAGGACAAGGAAAAAGAGGTTCTCGAAGTATAATAAAATAAACATTTTGTCGGCGTGCGGTTCTTATTTAGCCGCACGCTGATTTATAAGGATTTGATTGCATTGTTCTTTTTTAAGAGAAAAAAAGTTCAGGTTAATACCGATTCCGAAAGGATAATACCGAAGCATATCGGAATTATTATGGACGGAAACGGCAGATGGGCAAAGAAAAGGGGACTTCCAAAATCGGCAGGTCACAAGGCGGGAGCGGATGTACTGAAGCGCATTGCCGAGTATTGCGATGACCTCGGAGTGGAGGCTGTAACGGCGTATGCGTTTTCCACCGAAAACTGGTCAAGGCCGCAAAAAGAGGTTGATTACCTCATGGACTTGATGTACAGCTATCTTAAGGATGCTCCAAATCTTCTTGCCGGCAAAAAGGCGAAAATAAAGGTTGTGGGAAATACAGCCGGACTTTCGCAAAAAATTCGGGACGAGATAGTAAAAACAGAAGCCATGACGGCAAACAACACCGGTCTGTGGCTCAATCTTGCGGTAAACTACGGCGGCAGAGAGGAAATTACGCACGCGGCAAGGCTTCTTGCTAAAAAAGCACAGAACGGTGAGATTAGTCCGGACGAAATTACGGAAAATTCATTGTCCGAGCTTATGTACACCAATTTTGTGCCGGACCCGGATGTAATTATTCGTCCCAGCGGAGAGCTGCGTCTCAGCAATTTTATGCTTTGGCAGGCGGCGTATTCGGAGTTTTGGTTTTCCGATGTTTATTGGCCCGATTTTACAGAACACGATATAGACAGAATGATAGATGATTTTAACAAACGCGACAGACGCTTCGGCGGCAGAAAGGATGAAAAATAATGGCTTCAAGGCTTATTTCGGCGGCAGTCGCCATTGTGGTACTTTTGGCGGTTGTTTTGTCCGGCAGCATGACGGCTCTCACGGTAGCTGTTCTTATTTGCTCACTTCTTGGAATGTATGAGCTTTTTCAGGCGTTCGGCTTTTTGAAACGCCCTCTTTTGGTTGTGGGCGGTCTTATCATCACTTTTTCGCTTGTTTTGCAGGCATATATACCGTTAAAGTTCATATTGGCGGCGGTTTTTGTATATTTATTATTATTGGCAATTCAGCTTTTGGCGGCACACAAGGAGTTTAAATTTTCACAAATGGCAACAGCGGTATTTTGTGCCTTGTATGTTCCTCTTTCGATGATGACTATTATAAAAATAAGAGAGGAAGAGTACGGATTCTGGCTTTTGTGGATAACTCTCGGAGGTGCATGGATTACAGACAGCTTTGCATATTTTTCGGGAAGGCTTTTCGGGAAGCACAAGCTTTGCCCTCTTATAAGCCCCAAAAAAACAATAGAAGGTTCAATAGGCGGCTCTGTTTTTACTGTTATTGCGGCAATTGTTTACGCCATAATTTTGCAAAGGTTTAACCAAGTACCGGTTAATTTTGCCGCTTTAGCGGTTGTTTCGTTAATTTGTGCCGCTGTTTCGCAGATCGGGGATTTGACGGCATCTGTTATTAAGCGTGAGCACGGTATAAAGGATTTCGGAAAAATCATGCCCGGTCACGGCGGTTTTATGGATCGCTTTGACAGCACGCTGTTCGTTGCTCCGGCGGTTTATATTTTCAATATGATTTTTAAGATTTTCGGGTGATTTGCTATGACTGAATCAATATCAATTTTAGGTTCCACAGGCTCTATCGGAACGCAGACGCTGAAGGTTATCGACAACCTCGGCGGAATAAAGGTTCGGGGAATTTCCGCAAATACAAATGTTAAGCTCCTGGAGGAACAGGCGAGGGCATACCTACCTGACTTGTGCGTAATATATGATGAAAATTTGTATTCCGATCTTAAAACAAGGCTTGCCGACACGGGCGTTCGAGTGGTTTGCGGAATGGACGGACTTTTAGAGCTTGCGTCTGACGATTCCGATACCGTTATGGCGGCGATGGTGGGCAGCATAGGTCTAAAACCGACGCTCGAGGCAATCAGAAAAGGAAAGAAGATTGCCCTTGCCAACAAAGAAACCCTGGTTACCGCAGGCCATATAGTTATGAAGGAAGCGAAACGCCACGGAGCGGAAATTCTGCCTGTTGACAGTGAGCACTCTGCTATTTTTCAGTGCCTTTGCGGAAAGAAAAAGTTTAAAAAGCTTTTGCTTACCGCATCGGGCGGCCCGTTTTTCGGGAAAGAATACAGCGAGCTTGAAAATATAACGGCTAAGGATGCGCTGAGGCACCCGAACTGGAATATGGGCGGTAAAATCACCATTGATTCCGCAACATTAATGAATAAGGGCTTGGAGGTAATCGAAGCAAAATGGCTGTTTTCAGCCGATGTTTCTCAAATCGAAATTGTCGTACAAAGAGAAAGCATTATTCATTCCATGGTTGAATTTGAGGACGGTGCAATCATCGCACAGCTGGGAACGCCCGATATGGCAATCCCGATTCAGCTTGCGCTGACATATCCTATGCGCCTTAAATCGCCGGCAAAGCCGATTGATTTTGATACTCTTTCGTCAATTTCCTTTGCAAGACCGGATAAAAAGACATTTAAATGCCTGGCTCTTGCACTTTCCGCCGCAAAAATCGGAGGGAGTCTTCCTACGGTGATGAATGCGGCAAACGAAGAAATGGTGTATAAATTCCTGCGCGGCGAGGTAAAATTTACAGATATAGCGGATGTGGTCGAGCGTGCCATGGACGCCCATAAGGTTATTGATAATCCTTCTCTTGAGGAAATTTTTGAATGTGATACCCTTGCAAGAGAATTTGTTAAAGAGGCGATATAAATGTTAACTGTGATTTCGGCAATTTTAGTCTTCGGGCTTCTTATAGGTATTCATGAATTCGGGCACCTTGCGGCGGCGAAGGCTGTGGGTGTAACGGTTCATGAGTTTTCAATCGGAATGGGGCCAAAGCTTTTTTCCTTCACGCGCGGAGGAACAAAGTATTCCTTGAGGATTTTACCGATAGGCGGATATTGCAAGATGGAAGGGGAGGACGAAAAATCCGAAAACCCCGGTGCGCTGTGTAACAAAAGCGTTTGGGCAAGGCTTCTTGTAATGGTTTCGGGAGCGCTCATGAATATTATACTGGGCTTCCTCATTTATGTTTTGATAAACACCTGTTATGTAAACGATTTCAGGATAAATACCGTCGGCAAGGTTCTTGAAAACTCACCCGCTTATGAGTGCGGAATAGAAAGCGGTGACGAAATTGTGGCAATTAACGGTCATCGTGTGCACATTACTGCGGAAGCAAGCTTCGCTGTTTTTTTGAACGGTAACAACGAAAATGAAATAACCGTAAAAAGAAACGGCGAGAAGCTGAAATTTTACGCAACGCCTGCCGTGTTCATCGAGGAATATGAGGATGAGCAGGGAAAAATTCAAGGCGGATATTTTGCTGATGAAAACACCCCCGAGGAGCTTATTGAAAACTATGGAAGAAGCATAATCGGTTACGAATTTCAAAAGGTGGATAAAACCGTTTGGAATGTTCTTAAGAATGCGTTTTTCTCTGCCGGATATACGGTTAAGGTGGTACTTTATTCTTTGAAAATGCTTATAACCGGCCAGGTCGGAATGAGGGATGTATCGGGACCTGTCGGCATTGTCAGCCAGATAGGTCAGTCGGCGGCGGCAGGGCTTGCAAGTCTTTTGGCGTTTACCGCAATGATTACTATAAATCTCGGTGTATTCAATCTTTTGCCCCTTCCTGCGCTGGACGGCGGTCGTGTGCTTTTCTTGCTCATCGAGCTTTTGAGGAGAAAGCCGGTCCCACCCGAGAAGGAGGGCATGGTTCACTTTGTCGGGCTGGCACTTCTTATGATTTTGATTTTGGTTGTGACGGCAGGGGATATTTACAAATTGATTAACGGATAGAAGGTGCACTATGACAAGGAAAATCAATATCGGCGGAGTGTACGTGGGCGGAGGTTCGCCCGTTTCCGTACAATCCATGACCAATGTGAAGACTAAGGATGTTGAAAAAACCGTACAGCAGATACACGAGCTTGAAAAAGCCGGCTGTGAAATTATAAGAGTTGCGGTTCCCGATATGGAATCTGCACAGGCAATAGATAAGATAAAGGACAGAATTTCTATCCCTCTGGTTGCGGATATTCATTTTGATTACAGGCTCGCTCTTGAATGTATAAAAAGAGGTGCGGATAAAATCCGCATAAATCCGGGGAACATCGGCTCTAAGGAGCGTGTTCGTGCGGTTGCGGATGCTGCCGGTGATAAGGGCATTCCTATAAGAATAGGCGTGAACGGCGGCTCGCTCGAAGCTCATATACTTAAAAAATACGGCAGACCGAGCCCTGAGGGCATGGTGGAATCTGCGCTTTATCACATAAAGCTTTTGGAGGACTGCGGATTTTACGATATTGCGGTGTCTCTTAAGGCATCGGATGTTAAAACAACGGTTGAGGCATACAGACTTATGAGCAAAAAGTGTGATTATCCTCTGCATTTGGGTGTAACCGAGGCGGGAACGGCTTGGGGAGGCACCATTCGTTCCGCAATGGGAATAGGCGCACTGTTGCTTGACGGAATAGGCGATACCGTGCGTGTTTCTCTCACCGCAGACCCTGTGGAGGAGGTTATTGCCGCAAAGGAAATTCTGCGTTCGGCAGGGCTTAGGGATAACGGAATAAGAGTTGTTTCCTGCCCTACCTGTGCAAGATGTCAAATAAATATGATTCCCATTGCCGAAGCGGTCACAAAAGCGGTTGAAAGGTTCAAAAAGCCTATGAAGGTGGCAGTAATGGGCTGTGCGGTTAACGGCCCCGGAGAGGCTAAGGATGCCGACATCGGTGTTGCCGGCGGGAACGGCTGCGGATTGATTTTTAAAAAGGGTGAAATTCTGCGCCGTGTGCCCGAGGAAAGCATATTTTCAGAATTAATGAACGAAATAGAAAAAATGCAGGAGAATATATAATGAAAAACTTTTTGAAGCTTTTGCCTGGGATAGGCTTTCCGCCGGCTCTTGCAGAGGCTGAAATAAAACCCGAAAGTGAAATAGATCTTAAAAAAAGAACGGTACGGCTTGTGATTGAAAGCGATGTGCTTTCCGAAGATGATGTTAAGGATTTTTGCAAAAACGCACAAGACGCACTGAATGCAAATGAATTTACCATAGAAATAAAGAAATCGTTCCTTGATAATATTCGTGCCGAAGAAGCAAAGCTTGTTAAAGAGGCGATGAAGAATTTTTCCGACAGCTCAAAGCCAAAGCCGGGTGATGTTGTTTACGGAAACGGCGTAAGGGGAGAGCCGACGCCGCTGATTGAGCTTGGGAATGAATACGGAAGATATGTGGTCGAAGGAGATATTTTTAAAGTCGATGAGCGTGTGACAAAACGCGGTTGGATTATTTACACAATCAGCATAACCGACCTTACATATTCAATCGGACTTAAGCTTATTTTGTCAAAGGAAGCTAAAACCGCAAAGCTTTCCGAGGTTCTTTCAAACGGTAACCGAATAAGGGTTAGCGGCAATCTTGAGGAGGACAGATATTCAAGAGAGCCCGTTATAAATGTGGAATCCATCATGCTTTGCGAAAAAAAGGTCCGTAAGGATGAGTGCGAAGAAAAAAGGGTTGAGCTTCATTGTCATACAAAAATGAGTGCGCTTGACGGGTTTGCGGATGTGGGTGCGCTTGTTAAGCAGGCGGCAAAATGGGGACATAAGGCTATTGCCATTACAGATCACGGCGTAGTTCATGCTTTTCCGGACGCTTATAAGGCAGGGAAGTCAAACGGTATAAAAGTCATCCTCGGGTGCGAGGGCTATATTGCAAACGATGAGGATGTTAAGATAGTTAAGGGAGTGACCGATTTTTCCGTAAATGATCGCTTTGTTGTATTTGACCTTGAAACAACGGGTCTCAGTGCGCAAAGAGACGAAATAATAGAAATCGGAGCCGTTAAAGTTGAAAACGGCAAAATTACGGACAGGTTTTCGGAATTTGTCAATCCCGGTATTCCGATACCCGAAAAAATACAGAAGCTTACCGGAATAAGCGACAGCATGGTTTCAAAAGCCCGTGGAATAGACGAGCTTTTGCCGGCATTTTTGGAGTTTGCGGGCGATTGTGTTTTTGTTGCCCACAATGCGGATTTTGATATGTCGTTTATAAAGTCAAATTGCCAAAAACTCGGCATTGAAAGAAGCTTTGCGTCCCTGGACACATTGGAGCTTTCCAGAGCGATGTTCCCCGAGCTTTCAAAGCATAAGCTTGATACAGTTGCAAAGCATCTCGGAGTCAGCCTTGAAAATCATCATCGTGCTTGTGACGATGCCGGAGCAACTGCCGAAATCATGGTAAAATGTCTTGAAATCCTTAAAAAGGACAACGGAATTTCAAGGGTTGACGAAATTAACACAAGGTTTGCCGGCAGTACCGATTATAAAAAGCTCAAAACTCATCATATAATTTTGCTTGCGAAAAATTTAACCGGACTTCGTAATCTTTATGAGCTTATTTCAGAGTCCCAGGTTAATTATTACTTTAAGCGTCCGAGAATGCTTAAAAGCATGATAAGAAGGCTGAGAGAAGGCTTGATTTTGGGCTCGGCTTGTAACGCCGGCGAGCTTTACGAGGCTGTTCAAAACGGAAGGCCTCAGGAGGAAATTGACGAAATCGCTCAGTTTTACGATTATTATGAGGTTCAGCCTCTGGGCAATAATGAATTTTTGGTTCGTGACGGAATCGTTCCGAACAAAGACGCTCTTATTGATATAAACAAGAAGATTATCGCCCTCGGAGAACGCTTTGAAAAGCCCGTCGTTGCGACGGGAGATGTGCATTTTCTCAATCCCGAGGATTCGGCATACAGAGAGGTTCTTATGACCGTTCAGGGATTTTCGGATGCGGATTCTCAAGCACCGCTTTATTTCCATTCCACGCAGGAAATGCTTGATGAATTTTCGTATCTCGATCCCGAAATCGCTTATAAAGTTGTTATAGAAAACCCCAATAAAATCGCTGATTTGGTTGAATCTGTAAGACCGGTTCCCGAAGGACAGTTCCCTCCCGTTATGGAGGGCGCACCGGAGGAGCTTGAACAGAGATGCTATGAAAAGGCAAAGAGAATTTACGGTGATCCTCTGCCAGAGATTGTTCAAAAAAGACTTGAACGAGAGCTGGAGCCGATTAAGGCTCACGGCTTTGCGGTTATGTATATGATTGCACAAAGGCTGGTTGCAAAATCGAATGCGGACGGCTATCTTGTAGGTTCGAGGGGCTCGGTTGGTTCGTCACTTGTTGCGTTCATGGCGGGAATTACCGAGGTTAACGCTCTTATTCCCCACTATGTCTGCCCAAAATGCAAACACAGCATATGGATTGATGACGGCTCCTACAGCTCAGGCTGCGATATGCCGAACAAAAACTGCCCCAAGTGCGGAACCGAAATGAATAAGGACGGTCATGAAATACCCTTTGAAACCTTCCTCGGCTTTAATGCGGATAAACAGCCTGATATTGACCTTAACTTTTCGGGTGATTATCAGCCTACGGCACACAAGTATATTGAGGAGCTTTTCGGTGAGGGCTTTGTGTTCAGAGCCGGAACTATCGGCGTGGTTGCCGAGAAAACCGCATACGGATATGTAAAAAAATACATGGATATTACGGGAAAACAGCTGAGTTCTGCCGAAATTGACCGTCTTGTGTGCGGCTGTACCGATGTAAAAAGAACAACGGGACAGCATCCGGGCGGAATAATAGTTGTTCCGAGGGATAATTCGATTTACAATTTCTGTCCTATTCAGCATCCGGCGGACGACAGAAACTCGGACATTATTACAACGCATTTTGATTATCACAAGATTGACGAAAACCTTCTGAAGCTTGACATTCTCGGCCATGATGATCCGACGGTTATTCGTATGCTTGAGGATCTTACGGGCTTTAAAGCTACAACTATAAGGCTTGACGATCCTGAAACCATGAGCCTTTTTACATCTCCCGATGCCTTGGGCGTTACAAGAGAAGATATTGACAGCGAAACCGGTACATATGCGGTGCCCGAATTCGGCACAAAATTTGCCCGTCAGATGCTTGTTGACACAAAGCCTACCACCTTTGCCGAGCTTTGCAGAATTTCGGGCCTTTCCCACGGAACCGATGTTTGGCTCGGAAATGCGCAGGACCTTATTGTTAACGAAGGCAAGACTCTTATGGAGGTTATCTGTACCCGTGACGATATTATGAGTTATCTTATCAGAATGGGTGTGCCGAATTTTGAATCGTTCAAGATAATGGAATCCGTAAGAAAAGGAAAGGTCGCAAAAGGAAAAGAGGATAAATGGCCTGAATATAAGGAGCTTATGAGGTCACACAATGTTCCCGATTGGTACATTGCATCCTGTGAAAAAATTCAGTATATGTTCCCCAAAGCCCACGCTGTTGCGTATGTAACCAGTGCGTTCAGAATTGCCTACTATAAGGTTCATTTTCCGATTGAATTTTATTGCGCATATTATACGGTTCGTGCCGATAACTTTAATTATGACCTTATGTGCCGTGGTGTGGATGAGGCGAGAAAGAACATAGTGGAGTACAGCTCTAAGGGGAACGATGCAACCGCAAAGGATAAAGATATTGTTACCATTTTAGAGGTCTGCGTTGAAATGTATTGCAGAGGGATTGATTTTCTGCCTATCAGCCTTACGGAGTCCGATGCGGTCAAATTCACTAAAAAAGACGGCAAAATCCTGCCTCCCCTAAATGCGCTGGACGGGCTCGGCGAAAATGCCGCCCGTGCCATTGTTGAAGCGAGAAATCAAGAAAGCTTTTTCTCAATAGAAGATTTGCAGGTTAGAGCAAAGCTTAATAAAACCGTGGTTGAAAAAATGAAGGAAAAAGGTATTCTTGACGGAATGGACGAGTCGAGCCAGATGGTTTTGTTTTAGATGAAAGGTGCGTGGCGACAAAGGTAGCCCTTTGTTGCGGCGCACTTTTTAACTGTATTTTAACTCGTATGTAACAGTTTTGTAACATATATAATGTATAATAGCAGTGAAATGATTATAGGAGGGATAGTTCTGTGAAAAAGTTTATTGCAAGCTTAATAGTTGTTGTCATGCTCTGCTTTTCGCAGGCTGCTTATTGTGCTCCCTTCAGCGTAAACGGCGGTGACGGAGGTAACGATCCTTCTGTTATGGCAATTACAAATCCTGCATACCAGGCGGTTTCCGTGCCCTCGGGAGAGTATGTTGTTTCGGGGTATGCAAAATGCGGAGCGGAGGTTTCGGTGTACAGGTTAAATGCAAACGGTGCGTATGAGCTTTGCGTAACGCCGTCTTATGTCGGTGCTTCGGGAATATTTTTCCGCACGGTTTCTCTTTATCCGGGCAGAAATACCCTTGTTGTGCGTGCTCAGCTCGGTGACAGCTACAAGCAGGTAAGGTTTGATGCAATCTGTTTTGCATTCGGTAATATTTATTAATCGGACGGGGTTTTATGAAAAAAGATAAAATAGCGTCGGTGTCTTTGATTTTGTTGGTTATTTGCAGTATTGTGCTTACAATTAAAATATGGATTTCGGAAGAATTATGGCCTGACGGTCGTAATTTTTTTGTTAGCACGGAAAAAATTCTTTCCTGTCTTCCGTTTACGGATGAGGACGAGCTTGAACCGGATGCCGTTGCGCCGCTTCACGAAACGGTTTTCAAGCCTGCGTCCATTGCGGTCAGCGTTCCCGGAAAGGGCAGAGCAATATACTCCGGCGGTGACGATGCGGCGCTGTCTGAGCTTAACGATATTTCAAAAATAGTTTTGTCCAAGATTTTTAAAAGTGACGAGTCCGGCTCGGAGGTCTTGCAAGAGGAATATTACGATACATTGAAAAGCCGTTCCGTATTGGTGAAATATCCTGTCAGCCTTCCCACGAAGATAGTAGGTCATATGTGTGAAATCAACAGCAGTCCGGTGTTTGACGAGGTTTCAAAAATCAAGGATTTTTCCATAATTCCCGATTCGGCAACCGATGACGCCGTGCTTGTGTATATGCACGATCCGGCACAAAACAGGATTATCAAGTACAAGGCAAATAATTGCAGAAGGCTCTTTGATGATGCGGTTTCCGATTACGGAAAAAACGATAATCGCTTTGTTTCCGCTTATGAGCTTGGATTTTACAAATCGGATATAGGCATGGAGCAGAAGGTTATTTTTGATCCGCTCGTGTACATTGATACTTCAAGCGAGAAATCGGAAACTTCGGTAATAACGGGCAGCAGTCCGTTTGACAAGTCCGAGCCGTCGGAGCTTGATGTTGAAACGATAAATCGGTTTATATCTGCCTTCGGATATAATCCCAATTCCGTCAGAAGATACACCGATAATGACGGCACTTTGGTGTTTGTGGAAAATTACGGTACTATAAAGCTTTACAGAAACGGGCTTCTTGAGTACACAACAACAACCCCGGAAAAAGGGATTAATATGCAGATTCATTCCGAAATTCAGGACAATCCGCAGAATACACTCGATGCGGTTGACTGTGTTTCCGAAATACTCGGTAATGTATGGGATATTCTTTCTGCCGGTGAGCTTCCCGATGTAAGGCTGAACTCTACAGTTACGGACAATTACTCCGATTACAAAATGAAGTTCGACTTTCGCTATGACGGTTACCCCATTATCATCAATACGGGAAATATTAATCATGCGGTGGAGTTTGAGATAAAAAACAACCGCTTGATTTCCCTTAAGGCTTATATCAGAAGCTACGAGGCGGTTGGCTCGGCGTCTGAAAATATAACCTCGCTGGAAGCGCTTGACAGCTTTTTTGAGGAGCTGAACAACGATTCCGTTGCATCCGATTTGTTTTTGGGCTATGTTGATTACGGAACAAACGGAAATATTTACACCCATTGGAATATACTGTCGGAGAATGATGAAATAACTTCGCTGAGGCGGTGATTTTTTGAACTGGACTAAGGTCAAGGTTATCCTCATAATACTGTTTGTTCTTATAAATCTGATGCTGGTGGGTATTTTGCTGAACAAAAACGCCGATGACAGTAGCTTTTCTCAGCAAACACTGGAGGAGATTAAAACCATTCTTGAAAAAAACAATATTGAGGCAGACGATGGGCTTATTACACCGGAGGTTCGGAATATGTCCGTTCCGGAAGCGGTTCCTATAATGTCTGACAATTCATCCTTTGTTAAGAGGCTTCAAAAAAGGGGGACTCTCAACGAAAAGGGCGACTATATTGTCGGGAATGTAACGGTTTCCGTTTATGAGGATGTTGTTCATTTTGAAAATTCCGGCGATACAGCCATGGTCGGTTCAAATATTGAAGCGGCGGTTGAAAAGTTTTTTTCGGAATTCGGAATAGATGCCTTGGGAAGCGCTACGGAAAAGATACAAAATGGCGACAGCACGGAATTAAGGTATATCCAAAGCTATGACGGATTTGAAATTTTCAGAACATATGTTGATGTTATTGTTGCAAACAATGTAATAAAATCGGCAAATCTTTACTGGTACGAGATTTCAAATACCAATATTCAAACCGCAGAAACCGTCAGCCGTGCGGAAGCGTTGCTTGACTTTGCGGCAGATAAAACAAGAGGCGGTAAAGCCTGTGCGGTTAAATCGGTAACGGTCGGGTATGGCGCCGAAGCGGATGCCGCCGAAAGCGTTATGAACACTCAGCTTATTCCTACGGCAAGGATAACAACAAGCATAGGAAGCGAGTTTTTTTACGATATAAGAAATCCTGCGTAAAAATAAATAAAACACTTGAAAATAAGCAGAAATTGTGATAGAATAAGTATGGTATGGTTTACTGCCTAATTTTATGAGAGGTTTGAATTTTATGAAACGATTTTTAAGTCTTGCATTAATAGTTTGTCTTGTTTTTTCACTTTGTTCCTGCGGGGTGGACAATCCCAACGAAATCGGAGTCATTGAGTCCAACAAGAAGGTAAGCATTAATGTTTATGCAATAAACAACAATCTTTCCGTGATTTCAAAGCTTATTGTTTCCGCACCCTTTGACACCAATCTTTATACCACATCCTGCAAGGAAACAATGAAACAGAACAGGGTGGTTTTTCCTGACGAGCTTATTCTTAAGAAAATAGAGATTGAAAACAATACCGCAAAGTGCCATTTCAATAATGTTGTCAATAATCTTGATGACAGTGAAAGAATGTATGCCGCAGAGATGCTTGCGCTGTGTGTAAGTCAGTATGAGCAGATTGCAAAGGTTCAGTTCTTTGACGAGAACGGAGCGATTGAAGGGCTTATGGGAAGAGCATATGAATCGGCACTTGTCGCAAAGAAGGATGAAATGAACCTGCCTGTCAAGCTGGTTACGCTTTTCTTTGCCGATAAGAATGCGAGCGGTCTTATCCGCGAAAAAAGGCTTGTTTATGTAAAGGACATTCTTGCTTCAAGCATTGTGGAAGAAACATTTAAAGGTACAAAGGATCCCGAAAATAAAGTCAGTGTTATTCCCAAGAACACGGTTCTTATAGGATGTACTCAGTCCGAAGATATTCTTACGCTTAATATTTCTCAGGCGTTTATCGGCAGCGAAAACGGAAGTGATACGCTTTCGATATATTCGCTTGTAAATGCCCTTACGGAGCTTGATAATATTAATTATGTAAGATTTAATATTAATGACGATCCGAATGCGGTTCTCGGCAATTATTCGCTGGGTGATGTGTTCTCAAAGAGGTCTGATCTGATTCTTTATTAATTTAACGTTGGAGGTTCATAATACGGTGGATAACAAAAGCTTAAAGATTCTTGCAACAAAAATTCGCAAACACGCCATTGAAGGTGTTTACTCTGCTGCTTCGGGGCATCCGGGAGGTTCGCTTTCGATTTCGGATTTGCTTGCGCTTCTTTATTTTGAGGTTATGAATGTTGACCCCAAAAACCCGAAGGACGAAAACCGAGACAGGTTTGTTCTTTCAAAAGGTCATTGCGCACCCGCTCTTTACGGTGCTTTGGCTGAAAGAGGGTTCTTTCCCACAGAGGATATTAAAACTCTTCGCCAAATTGACAGCTATCTTCAAGGTCATCCCGATATGAAGGGCGTGCCCGGGGTTGATATGTCAACAGGATCTCTCGGGCAGGGAATAAGCGCCGCAAACGGCATGGCGCTTGCGGGAAAAATGGATAAAAAGAATTATCATGTATATACCGTTCTCGGCGACGGAGAGTTGGAAGAAGGTCAGGTTTGGGAAGCGGCAATGTTTGCATCTCATTATAAACTCGATAATCTTACGGCTTTTGTGGATTTTAACGGACTTCAGATAGACGGGAAAATAACGGATGTTATGTCCCCCTGCCCGATTGATGAGAAATTCAAGGCTTTCGGATGGGATGTCAGAGTGGTTGACGGGCATGACCTGGATGCTTTAAGACAGAATATAAAAGAAGCTGCGGCGACAGTCGGCAAGCCTTCTGTTATAATTATGAAAACAACCAAGGGAAAAGGCGTTTCGTTTATGGAAAATGTGGCTTCCTGGCACGGAAGTGCTCCCAATGAGGAACAGTACAAGCAGGCAATGGCAGAGCTTGACAGGACATTAAGTGAATTGGAGGGCAAATAAAAACATGGCAGAAAAAATCGCAACAAGGGCAGCCTACGGAAAGGCTCTTGCAGAATTCGGAAAGGATTATGACATCGTTGTTATGGATGCAGACCTTTCAAAATCAACAAATACGGCAATGTTCCAAAAGGAATTCCCCGATAGATTTATCAATACGGGGATTGCCGAGGGGAACATGATTTCAACTGCGGCAGGTATAGCTTCTACCGGAAAGACGGTTTTTGCAAGCTCTTTTGCAATGTTTGCATCGGGGCGTGCTTTTGAACAGATCAGAAATTCGGTAGCGTACCCGAAGCTTAATGTTAAAATTGCGGCAACACATGCCGGAGTTACGGTGGGCGAGGACGGCGCAACGCATCAGTGCCTCGAGGATATTGGGCTTATGAGAACAATTCCCGGCATGGTTATATTAAATCCTGCGGATGCGGTTGAAACAAGGCTTGCAATAAAGGCGGCTATTGAATATAAGGGGCCCACTTACATAAGGCTCGGAAGACTTCCCGTTTCTGTTATATTTGATGACTCCTATAAGTTTGAGATAGGCAAGGGAGTAACGGTTAAGGACGGACAAGATGTAACGATAATCGCAACCGGAATTATGGTTGAGGAGTCTGTTTTGGCATCTGAGCTTCTTAAAGCGGAAGGAATAAGTGCAAGGGTAATCAATATGGCTACCATAAAGCCGATTGATAAAGATATTATAGTTAAAGCAGCCGAAGAAACAGGCGCAATCGTGACGGCAGAGGAGCATAACATTTACGGTGGGCTCGGCTCTGCGGTAGCAGAGGTGCTTGTTGAAAACCTTCCCGTTCCCATGGAAAGAATCGGCACGAAGGATGTGTTCGGTTGCTCGGGAAAGCCCGCACAGCTCATGGAAAAATACGAATTGACCGCAAAGGATATTGCAAATGCGGCAAAGAAAGCAATAAGCAGAAAATAAATAAATCGTGCAACGAATTTCGTTGCACGATTTTTTAATTTCCTATTTTTCTGAACTTTTCGTATCTTTCGTTAAGAAGCTGCTTATCCGTCATTTTAATAAGTTCTTTTAAGTGCTTTTTTACTACCGATTTCAAGTTGCTGTCAATTTCGTCCTGAGATCTGTTTTCCTCCGCAACAACTTCATCGGCAATACCGAAGTCAAACAAATCCTGCGCGGTAAGCTTTAGTGCGTCGCTTGCTTCGGGAGCTCGTTTTGCATCTTTCCACAAAATGCTTGCACAGCCTTCCGGAGAAATAACGGAATATACTGCATTTTCAAGCATTATTATTCTGTCCGCAACAGAAAGTGCCAAAGCTCCTCCGCTTCCGCCTTCTCCTGCCACGATAGATATTATAGGTGTTTTAAGAGTCATCATTTCCATGAGATTATCTGCTATTGCCTGCCCCTGTCCACGCTCCTCCGCATCAATTCCGCAGTAAGCTCCGCTGCTGTTAATTATACAGATAACGGGGCGTGAGAATTTCTCTGCCTGCTTCATAAGCCTTAACGCTTTTCTGTAACCGTCGGGGCTCGGGCAACCGAAATTACGCTTCATGCGATCCTCAATCGCAGAGCCTCGTTCCATTGCGATAACCGTCACGGGCATACCGTCAAGCTCGGCAATTCCTCCGACTATTGCGCCGTCATCCTTAAACTTTCTGTCGCCGTGCAGTTCAAAGAAATTTTCGGTAAGCGCAGATGTATAATGCACACCCAAAGGACGCAAGCCGCTTCGTGCATTCATTACTCTGTTATATGAATTTTGCATTTTTTGAGCCTCCTTTTGAGGTTTTTAATAAAAACGCAAGGGTATCCTTCATTTCTTCACGGTTTACGATAGCGTCAACAAACCCGTGAGAAAGAAGAAACTCCGATCTCTGAAAGCCTTCGGGAAGCTTTTGTCCGGTGGTTTGCTCGATAACTCTTGCACCTGCAAATCCTACAAGTGCTTTCGGTTCAGCCAATATAATATCGCCCTGCATTGCAAAGCTTGCCGTAACACCTCCGGTTGTGGGGTCGGTAAGAACGGTTATATATAAAAGACCGGCATCACTGTGACGCTTAACCGCACCGCTGACCTTTGCCATTTGCATAAGCGAAAAAATGCCTTCCTGCATTCTTGCGCCTCCAGAGGTAGTGAAACCGATTACTGGGAGCTTTTCCTTAAGAGCAAGCTCAAATGCACGTGTTATTTTTTCGCCTGTGACAGAGCCCATGCTGCCCATCATAAATTCGGAATTCATTATAAATGCAACGCACTTCATGCCTTTTATTTTCGCAATGCCGTATATTACAGACTCCTCTTCTCCGCTTTTTTCCTTTGCCGCCTTCAGCTTTTCGTCATAATCGGGAAATCCCAGAACATTTCTGCTTTCAAGGTTTTTATCCTTTTCTTTAAAGCTGTCAAAGGTAAGAGAAGCTCTGTCACGAGCGTTAAGCCTGAAATATGTCTTGCAGCTTGGGCAAATCAAAAAGTCCTTCATAAGCTCGGAATGCTGAAAGGATGCATTGCATTTTTTACAGGTCAGAGCCTCGTCCCGGTTCTTTTTCAAAAATCCAAACATAAAGAGCCCTCCCTTAAGAATTGGTAATCGCGAAGGAAAATTCCGCACTTACACAAAGCTTACCGTCAACATATCCTTCGCCTTTTGCAAAATAGAACGGCTCGCAAACACGAGTAATTTCGCATTTTGTTTCAAACAAATCGCCGGGTTTTACGGGGGATTTGAACTTTACCTTATTAAGTCCGGCGAAGAAGGGAAGAGTGCCTTTTTCAAGCTTTCCGTTAAGAAGAACGCAGGTGGACTGAGCCATGATTTCACAAAGAATAACGCCCGGCACTATAGGGTGTCCCGGGAAGTGGCCGTCCAAAAACCATTCATCTCCGACTATTTTCTTTTTTCCGTAAGCAAAGCCGTCCGCAACCTCTGCTTCATCTATTAAAAGCATGGAGTTTCTGTGCGGCAAAAGCTCCATAATTTCATTTTTATTCATAAAAATTTACCTCGTCAGATTTTCATAAAACCAATGCAGGCATTGTGACCGCCAAAGCCCAACGAATTTGATAATGCAAGGCTGATTTTTGTTTTAACGGCGGTGTTGGGAGTAATGTCAAGATCGCAGTCGGGGTCTGCTTCCTTATAGCCGATTGTGGGCGGAACTATGTCGTTAACAAGCGAATCAATCGCAACGATAGCTTCAACCGCACCTGCCGCTCCCAGCAGATGTCCTGTCATTGATTTTGTGGAGCTAACATGAATTTTATATGCATCGTCACCAAATGCGTTTTTCAGCGCTTTGGTTTCGGTTTTGTCGTTAAGAGGTGTGCTCGTTCCGTGAGCGTTAAAGTATATTTCCGAAAAATCAGGGACATTTTCGGCAGTCTGAATACATTCCCTGATTGCTTGTGCCGGTGCCAGTGCCGCTTCGTCCGGCGCTGTGATATGATGTGCATCACAGGTGCTTCCGTAGCCTACAACCTCGGCATATATCTTTGCTCCGCGGTTTACGGCGTGCTCGTAGGATTCCAGAACCAACGCTCCTGCGCCTTCACCCATAACAAAACCGCTTCTTCTTTTATCGAAAGGAATTGACGCAGTTTCAACACTATTGCTTTCCGAAAGCGCCATGCAGTTGGTGAAGCCGGCAACAGACAAAGGTGTTATGGAAGCTTCGGAGCCTCCTGCGATAATGGCATCTGCATATCCGCCCCGTATTGCTCTGTATGCCTCGCCGATTGCGGTAGTACCTGTTGCGCAGGCAGTGGAAAAGGAAAGACACGGTCCCTTCGCCTGCATTCTGATTGCTATTGTTCCCGCCGCAATATTAGAAATCATTTTCGGAATAAAAAGCGGAGAAACTCTCTGCCAACCGCGATTAATAAAGTTGTTATGCTCTGCAATGAATGTATCAAAACCGCCAATTCCCGAGCCGAAATACACTCCGAGTCTTCCCGAAGCTATATTTTCATCGGAAACAAGCTTGCTGTCCTCCATAGCCTGAGCTGCGGAGCAAACGGCATACTGAACGAATTTGTCGCTTCGCCTTATTTCCGATTTTTCCATATATTCCGCAGGCGCAAAGTCTTTAACCTCACCTGCAAATTTTACGGTAAATTCGGAAGTGTCGAATTTAGTTATTTCGCTTATTCCGCAAACTCCGTTTTCGATATTTTCCAAAAATGTGTTAACCTTACAGCCAAGCGGTGTAACGGCACCCATTCCGGTTACAACAACTCTGTTCATAAGCATCTCCATTCTGTCGACCTGTGTCGGCAAGGGTAGTAATAAAGTATCTCTTATCCGTAGAGAAAGGAACGATAAGAGAATTTGTCAGATTGCAAGTCCTCCGTCGATACGGATTGTTTCGCCCGTTATGTAATCAGAAGCTTCGCTTGCCAAAAACAATGCCAGATTTGCAACATCCTCCGGCTTTCCGAGGCGTTTTAAGGGGATATTCTTCATAATATCCTCCGATTCAAGCTCCTTTGTCATATCGGTTGTAATAAAGCCGGGTGCTATTGCGTTTACGCATACATTTCTTGACGCAAGCTCCCGAGCCGCAGACTTTGTCATTGCAATAATTCCCGCCTTTGAGGCAGCATAGTTACACTGACCTGCAAGCCCCATAAGGGCGGATACGGACGAAATATTAATAATTTTACCGTATTTATTTCTGATAAAGCTTCTTGTGCAAGCCTTCATCATATTAAAGCAACCCAGAAGATTGGTGTCAACAACATCCCTGAATTCGTCTTCGGACATCATCGCAAGAATGTTGTCACGGGTTATGCCTGCGTTATTTACCAAAATATCTATTTTCCCGAATTCCTTGGTAATTTCGGCAACAGCACCGGTGCAGTCTTCGCTTTTTGCAACATCGCAACGGTATATCATTGCCTTTATTCCAAAGCCTTCGCAGGCTTTTTTGATTTCTTCCGCCTTCTCGGTGTTGCTCTTGTAAAGAAGTGCGACATTAGCTCCGTTTTCAGCGAGCTTAACTGCGATTGCACTGCCGATACCTCTTGAAGCACCTGTTATTACGGCGGTTCTTCCATTAAGCATTACCTTTCACCTCCGAGGCGATTTGTGATGTCAACTCATCGGTTTCGGCGGAATATACATTTACATCCTTTGAAATCTTCTTTATAAGTCCGCAAAGTGTTTTTCCGGGACCGACCTCAATGAAATCCGTAAAACCGTCAGCAATCATATTTTCAATGGTTTGTTGCCACAGAACGGGGCTTTTGATTTGCATTGACAGGTTTTCGGCTATATCCGTATTATCGTCATACGGCTTTGCGTTAACATTGGTATAAATCGGCAATTTCGGCGATTTAGTATCAAAAGAACCCAGTGCGGATTTAAATCCGTCCGCAGCTTCTGCCATAAAGGGAGAATGAAATGCTGCGCTTACTGCAAGGGGTACGGCTCTTCCGCCGAGATTTTTAACATCCTCCGAAAATGCCTTTACGGATTCTGAAAGCCCCGAAACAACAACCTGTGCGGGGCTGTTGAAATTAACCGCATATAATTGCTCATACTTTAAAACCTCGTTTTTTACGGCTTCGGGGTCAAGCTTAAGCACTGCCGCCATTGCGGTATCGAATTTCTGCGATACTGTTTCCATAAGCTGTGCACGCTTTGAAACAATGCGAAAGCCGTCTTCATACGAATATGCGCCGCCCATTGCAAGAGCGGATATTTCACCCAGTGAAAAACCTGCACAGCCATCCGCAAAAACGCCTTTTTCATTAAGACTGATTGCGCCTGCAAGCTCTGTAAGATACATACAGGGCTGTGTGTTTGATGTTTTTTTGAGCTCCTCATCGGAGCCGAAAAATGTCTGATTAAGTGTGCCGGGGCGGATTTTCTCACAATTATCGAAAAACTGAGAAACGGTTTTTGAAGCATCATAAAAGCTTTTGCCCATGCCGCCGTACTGCGCACCCTGACCGGAAAATACAAATGCTATTTTGCCCATTTGTCAGCCTCCTCCAACAAACGCTTACCGCCAAGTACAATATCCTTAACTATTTCCTCGGCTGTTTCAGGCTCGTTTATCATGCCCGAAACCTGCCCTGCAAGGAAGCATCCCTTTTGCAGATCTCCTTCCACAACAGCGGCATAAAGACTGCCCACAGCCATCTTATCCAAATCCTCGTCCGAAATATCGGTGTATTCAGCTTTTGAGATTGCTCTTGAAAGCGGAGATTTTATACTTCTTACGGGATGACCGAGCCTCTTTCCGGTGACGATTGTAGCCGTATCGTTAGCCTTAAAGAGCTTTTCCTTATATTTTTCGCTTATGTGACATTCCTCAGCCGCAAGAAACCGTGTGCCTACCTGAACGCCGCAAGCACCAAGCATAAATGCCGCCGCAAAGCCTCTGCCGTCGGCAATTCCGCCTGCGGCAATGACAGGGATTTTAACGGTATCGCAAACCTGGGGAACGAGAGCCATCGTCGTCATTTCACCGACATGACCTCCCGATTCACAGCCCTCCGCAATAACAGCGTCCGCTCCCGAGCGCTCGACGAGCTTTGCCATGGTACACGATGCAATGACGGGTATAACCTTTATTCCGGCTTCCTTCCACATGGGAATAAATTTTTCCGGATTTCCCGCACCGGTTGTGATAACCTTTGCCTTGCTTTTTGCGGCAATCTCGGCAATTTCGTCAACATTTCTGCCCATAAGCATGATATTTATGCCAAAGGGTTTATCGGTCAGAGTTTCCATAAGCGCAAGCTGCTCTTCAAACCATTTTACATCGCCGCTCGCTGTTGTTATAATACCCAAGCCTCCTGCGTTTGAAACAGCCGCCGCAAGACGGGCATCCGAAATATGCGCCATTCCGCCCTGAAAAACAGGATACTCAATACCGCACATTTCACATATGGGAGATTTGAACATCCGGATAGCTCCTCTCTATTTAAGAAGTGAATCAATGTAGTCGGAAAGATCGGAAACCTTTGTGATCTTAACCTGGCTGGGCTGAATGCTTACACCGAATTCATCTTCCATTTCCATGAGAATTTCAACTGTGTCAAGAGAATCCACATCAAGCTCCTCCATGGTTGTATCCGCAGTGATTTCGGATTCGTCCATTTCCAAGTGTGCTGCCAAAACCTTAATTACTCTTTCTGTTGTCATGATAAAATACCTCCAAAATTTATTTTATTTTTTATTATTACCATTTGAATATTGAAGCGGCGCCCGAAAGACCTCCGCCAAATGCGGTAAGCACAATGACATCACCGTGTTTCAGTTTTCCCGTTGCTTTAAGCTCGGAAAGCGCAATCGGAACGCTTGCCGAAGAAGTGTTGCCGTATTCTTTCAGGTTTACAAAGAATTTTTCAATAGGCAGCTTAAGCCTCTTTGCGGCAAATTCGATTATTCTTGTGTTCGCCTGATGAGGAACGATGTAATCAATGTCCGATATTTCAAGTCCTGCCTTTGCCGTAACCTCTTTAATATCGGAAGCTATCTTGTTTACCGCAAACTTGAATGTTTCCTGACCGTCCATAAAAATGTACGGTTTACTGTCGTTTGCTTTGCAGAATATATTTTCCACGCTGAAATTCGGGATTTTAATGACCTCATCTCCGCCTTCGGTAAAGAGAACGGATTCGTACATTTCGCCTTCTTCAACTACCGCCGCACCTGCTCCGTCTCCGAATATAACGCAGGTAGAGCGGTCTGTCCAGTCGATAATTTTGCTGAGGCGCTCGGAACCCAAAACCAAAATCCTTTTTGCAAATCCCGATGCAATATACTTTTGCGCTATATCCAATGCAAAAACAAAGCCGCTGCAGGCGGAATTGATGTCAAACGCAGGACAATGCGCACCTATTGCACGCTCCACAGTGCCTGCAACCGTAGGGCATATAGTATCGGAAGATATGGTAGCCGCAATTATCATGTCAATATCGGAAGCGGCAAGACCGCTGTCTGAAAGCGCGTTTTCAGCCGCTTTTATGGCAAAATCCGCCGCTGTTTCGCCTGTAGAAATATGTCTTGACTTAACGCCCACTCTCTGGGAAATCCATTCATCGGATGTTTCAACTATTTTTGAAAGATCGTCATTTGTAACCGTGTTTTCGGGAACATAAAACCCCGTTCCTATAATTTTAATACCCATATTAACACTCCTGTTTGGCACAATATGTGCTTTGAATATTCACCTGTATCACTTATAGTATTTTAAACCGTCTGTCAAATTCAGCACAGTATGTGCTGAAAATCTTCAAAAAATAAAGGCTTTTGATACCTTTATTTTTTTGATTTTACACCTTCGATAAAATATGAAAAACCTGCTTTCATACATTCGATAGCTTCATCTCTCGAAATATTTCTTGTAACGGCATCGGCGTTACAGCCTCTGCAGAAGCACCAAACGCATATACTCAAATTGTGTACATCCACGGACTTGTCGATATATCCGTTTTCTATACCGTAATTTATCAGCTTTCCTATTTCTTCAAGCCACCATTCATAGTTGCTTTTTGAAAGGGAATCGTGTTCAAAGGAGTACTGACTGAACCTGTTCTTGAGGTCGTATGTATCCTCAAGACAGCTTATCATAAGCTTTTGTACATAGTCGTAATAGCTCATGCCGGGCTCCGGCTTTATGTTTATGTTCTCTCTCATTTTGAGAACAACACGTTCGTAAATAATGTTCAAAACCTCGTCAATATTATGAAAGCGGTTGTAAAAAACACGGTTTGTTATATTCAAATCCTTCAGAATAGTGCTTACCGTAAGATTTTTTACACCTTTCTTTACCACAAGGTATTCCGTATGATCAAGAATTTTATCGGAAACCGAGTCCCTCAGCATTGCTCTGCTTTTTTTAGGCACAAAATAACCCCTTTTCATAAAATCAACATTATTATAGCACACATTGTGCTGAAAGTCAAGAGGTATTTTGGAAACTAATTGCAGAGCTTTTCTATCAGATTTGCCAAGGCTTTTGCATCTTTTGTAATCTCGCTGAGGTTTTCGCCTTCTATCATAACACGAACCAAAGGTTCGGTGCCGGAGGGCCTTATAAGAACCCTTCCCTTGCCGCTAAGCTTTGCTTTGAGATTTTCTGTTTCCTGCATGATTTGCGGAATGCTTTCATATTTTTCTTTGTATTCTTCCGACACCCTTGCGTTCACAAGTGCCTGCGGAAGAACATTCATTACTTTAGCAAGCTCGGAAAGCTTTTTGCCGGTTTTTATCATAACCGATAAAATTGCGATTGAGGACAAAAGTCCGTCGCCTGTTGTGTTTTTATCAAGTAAAATGATGTGACCGGACTGCTCTCCTCCTATGGAATATCCGTTTTCCAGCATACTTTCGAGGACATACCTGTCCCCCACCTGCGTCTGAACCGTATTAATTCCGTTTTCCTCTGCGGCAAGAATAAGCCCGAGATTGCTCATAATTGTTACCACAAGGGTGTTGTTTTTGAGCTTTCCCTCGTCCTTGAGCTGTTTAGCGCAAATAAGCATCATTTTGTCGCCGTCGGTAAGATTTCCGTTTTCATCCACTGCAAGACATCTGTCCGCATCACCGTCATAGGCAAAGCCCACATCGGCTTTGTGCTCCTTAACCGCATTTTGCAATGCCTCAATGTGCGTGGAGCCGCAGTTTTTGTTGATATTTGTTCCGCTCGGAGCATCGTTTATCGTGATAACCTCTGCCCCCAAGGATTTAAAAAGTGACGGCGAGGTTATATACGAAGCGCCGTTTGCACAGTCAAGCACAACCTTTTTGCCGTCAAAACGGCAGTCTGACCGGGACATTGCAAATTCAACATAATCCTTTGCGGCGGTATCGCATTTTGTTATTCTGCCTATGTCGCCGTGAGTCATTTTCTCTATATCCGAGCAATTATTGAAAATGTGCTCCTCAATTTCATTTTCGATTTCATCGCTCAGCTTATAGCCGTTATGATTAAAAAACTTTATTCCGTTGTATTCCATGGGGTTGTGCGATGCGGAAATCATAACACCGGCATCGGCGTTATATTTTGCTGTAAGATACGCAACCGCAGGGGTAGGGATAATCCCTAAGGAAACCACCTCACCGCCAACGGAGCAAATTCCTGCGGAAAGAGCGGCTTCAAGCATATCTCCCGATATTCTGCTGTCCTTTCCCACAATGATTTTCGCTTTCCCCATTTTGTGCCTGCAAAGCACATACGCTCCCGCGCGGCCGATATTAAACGCCAGCTCTGCGGTAAGCATTTCGTTTGCCACACCTCTCACACCATCGGTGCCAAACAATTTTCCCATAACAAAATTCCTTTCATATTAAATTATTTATCATTTTCGTAAAGACGGATTTTTCCCACATAATCTCCGTCAATACTAACATTTTCGGTATCGGTTGTAACCTCAAGCGGAACCTCATATTCGCCTTCGGAATAGCCGTCAAGATCTGCTACAACGCGTATGTTTTCTGCACCGAAGCCTTCAAGACTTGCGTCGTCTGCAAAAACCTTAACGGTTATTGCCGGCATAACAAGCTCCGCTTCAAGACCGTACGGTACATTTATAAACTCAACATTTTTAACATCAAACGACGCCTCTGTTTTACCCGAGCTGTCGGGATTGAATGTTGCGGTAAGCGTTATCACGGTAATGTCATCCACGATATAAAGACCTTCCAGCTCCTTTAATGTATCCAGCGGAAAACGCATAATATTGTCATCCGGTATAAGCTTTGTCATATCTATGGTTCCGAGGTTGAGCTTGGATATAGAATCAAGCATCGCCTGAGGACCTGCGATTTTGACTGTTTTAACGGAGGGTGTAAGCTTAACGGGAACTCCCACAGATCCTGTTTCCTTCCAATCAACCGCTATTTCTTTTATCGGATAAACCGCACAGTGTATATTTACCGTTGCCGGAGTTACGGACACATATTTGCTGTTAATGATATTCCCCGATGAATCGTAAAGCTGTACCTGTGCTTCTGCATCAATGTCCTTATCCGCTCCGTTTATGTCGATAACCGCTTTTGCTCCGGCTATTTCGGACATAATGCTTCCCGGAGCGTCCACATTTACCGTAACGCCCGTATGGTCAATTACCGGATAATACCCGTCCTTGGCAGTTCCGCTTGTTTCAAAGCGAACCGCTTGCTGGTTTTCCTTCAGTTCTTCTACGGTTATTTTGATTTTCGGCACATTTTTGTTAACAACCGTACTCGTATTATCCGGAAACACAACGCTTGCTTTCAAAGAATAAGTGCCGGGCTGTATTATTTCCTTCAAATCAACGGAAATAACTACGCTGTCCTTATCGAGAGACGAAACCGACTGCCTTTTCCCTTCAACCCTTATCGTAACCGAATCCTCGCTCCTTGATGTAACAACAAGCCCTCTTTCGGTAAGTATATTTTCGTTTTCAAATCTAACGGGAATGCCGCTTATCGAAACATAAAATGTCGGGTTTTCAACCTGTATCACATACAGCCAAAGCAAAAAAGCGATTACAACAGAAATAACTTTGAGAAAATGCTTTGATTCCAATAACTTTTTCATTTAGACGCCCCCTTTTTATAAAGAAATTTCTTGGGGTTGACTGTCTTTTTGGATGTTTCCGAATCCAAAATTCTCAAAAGATTTGCCTTAAGCGATTCGGGGGTCTGATTTCTGAAAATCTTGCCGTTTACGGTATAAGAAATGGTTCCCGTTTCTTCGGAAACTATTACCGTAACCGCATCCGCCTGCTCCGATAAGCCTATTGCGGCACGGTGACGGGTTCCGAGCTCAGAGGACAAATCCTCTCGATTTGTGAGGGGGAGTACGCAGGTTGCCGCCATTATTTTATCCTCTCTTATTATTACAGCTCCGTCATGAAGCGGCGTGTTGACCACAAATATATTAAGCAAAAGCTCGCTGGAAACCAAAGATTCAAGCGGAATTCCCACACGAATCAGGTCGTTGAGCTTTGTTTCCCGTTCTATTACAATAAGCGCACCGGTGTGGGTTTCGGAAAGGCTTTTGCAAGCCTTGCAGATCTCCTCAACGGTATGGGATATTTTTGTCGGGCCCTCCGTGGAAAGATTGGAAATGCCAAACCAGGTATGCCCTATTTTTTCAAGAGCACGCCTGAGCTCCGGCTGAAATACTATAAGCAGAGCGATAACGCCGTATTGCATGGCGTTGCGCAGTACATAGTAAATTGTATTCAGCTGCATCCACTTGCTGAGCTGCATAACAACGATTATTATTACAATGCCCTTCAGCAGCGGTTCCGCGCGAGTTTCTCTTATCAAATGGAAAAACAGATATATTATGTATGCGACCATAAGAATGTCGAGTATATCCATAAGCCTGAAATTGCCTAAAATCTGAAAATTGATTTTTTCCAACAAATCAGTCATTTTCACACCTCCGAAATAGATTTCTACGTATATATTATACAATAAAAAAGGCTTGTTTGCATTACAATTATATTAAGTTTTGTTACGATTGGGTAATATTTTATTATAATTTACATACATTATACGATGAATGTGGCAAATCAGTAGAAAAAACAAAAATTTTTGTGCATTTTTTCTGTTTAGGACAGAGGAATTCGCTGTATTTATGTAGAAATATACAATGTACACTATATAAGTATCTGTCGAGGTGCTTTGCAATGACAAATGATAGAATAAATACAAACAAAGAACAGCAGAACTTTCTCGACGGAAATAATTGCCATGCATACAAGCTTCTCGGAAGCAAAAAATGCGGTGACGGAGCACGATTTTGTGTTTGGGCGCCGAACGCCGATAAATGCTTTGTGAAATTCGGTACAAAAACCGTCGAAATGAGCCGTGACGGGGAGTTTTTCCATATAAGTATGGAAAAAGGCGATTTTTCGGGAGGCTATCGTTATATTATTGAAAAGAACGGCAGTGTTTTTGAAAAAAACGATCCGTTTGCTTATTCTGTGAACAAAAACGGTTTTTCTGAAATTGCTTCGCTTGAGGGAATAGAGCCTGTGCGGTTAAAACCCGATTGTAAGATTATGCGTATTTTTGAGGTTCATGCGGGAACCTATGGCAAGGATTTCGATTCGCTTGCGAAAACGCTTCCTTCTTATGTTAAAAGCCTTGGCTTTACTCATGTTGAGCTTATGCCGTTTTTTTCGCATCCCTGCAAGGAATCGTGGGGGTATCAGGTTACGGGGTTTTATTCGTTTGAATACGGCTCCGCACAAAGCTTTTCCCGACTTGTAAATGAGCTTCATAAGGAAGGGATAGGAGTAATTGCGGATTTGCCGATAGGGCATTTTGCAACGGATTCTTTCGGGCTTTGCCGCTTTGACGGAACAGCACTTTATGAATCGGAGGACAAAACGCTTTCGGAAAATCGGCTGTGGGGAACAATCAATACAGATTTTGAAAAACCGGGCGTGAGGTCCTTCATGCTTTCGTGTGCGTGCTTTTTGACAGATGTTTTCGGGATTGACGGCATAAGAGTGGACGCAGTGTCAAATATAACCTTTAAGAGGTTTGACGGGTACGGCTCATTTGGTTTTGACGGTGATTTCAGCCAATCGGGCATAGAGTTTTTAAGAAGACTGACGGGGGAAATGAGAAAAAGGGGAGTTATTACCTTTTCCGAGGATTCCTCCGCACAAATCAGCTCAACGGCTCCTGCGTATCTTGGCGGACTGGGGTTTGACAGAAAGCAGAATCTCGGTTGGTATCACGATGCTTCGGTTTATTTTTCGGCACCTCCGTATATTCGCAATAACATCGTTAATTACTTGCTTAAGCCTTTTTCGTATATGAACGACGAAAGCTTTGTTCTGCCCGTTTCTCATGATGAGAATACCTGCGGCAAGGGCACAACGGCATTGAGGCTTAAGGATGAAGAAAATCAAAAACTGTTCTTATTTTATTTATATATGTCAAAAGGGGATAAGCTTTTGTTTGACGGTTGTGAAAGAGGCGCAACCAAAGAGTGGAATCCCGGGGCGAAGGATAGGGGAGAAACCGTAGGAATAAAGGGTTTTGTCAAAAGGCTTAATAATTTATGCGATGAGCTTTTGCCTCTTTCGGGCACCTGCGGTAAGCCTTTTTTCAGAGACGGCGTGTTGTATTTTGAAAGGTTCGGCGACGATGAGGATGATTTTATAACAGCCGTTATCAACACAAGCAAAAATGATTTTAACGGTTTTTCGGTGGGCGTAGACCGATTTGCGGATTTTCATGCCGTTTTTTCAACACACGAATTTCTTGAGGGAGCTGTATATACGCCCTGCGCCCGGGAAACGGACGGGCGTATGTTTTCGGTTTCGGTAAAGCTTCCCCCGTTTTCTGCATTGATCTTGAAACCTGTTTATATTTGGAAACAATAACATAGAAAGGCATTGGTATTATCTCATGGTAAAGAAGGACATGGTAGCGTTGATTCTTGCCGGCGGACAAGGCAGCCGTCTTGGAGAATTGACAAAAAAAGTTGCAAAGCCTGCGGTTGCGTTCGGAGGCAAGTACAAAATTATTGATTTTGCCTTAAGCAACTGCTCAAACTCCGGAATCGACACCGTTGGCGTACTTACGCAGTACAGACCGCTTGACCTCAATGCACACATAGGAATAGGTGCGCCTTGGGATCTTGATATGCGGCACGGCGGAGTGAGTATTTTGCCGCCGTATATGCAGAAGGATGTTGTCACCTGGTATAAGGGTACGGCAAATGCGGTTTTTCAAAATCTTGAATATCTCGACCGATATGATCCCGAATATGTTCTTGTGCTTTCGGGGGATCATATCTATAAAATGGATTATTCAAAAATGCTTAAATATCACAAGAAAAAAGAGGCGGACGCTACAATAGCGGTTATTGATGTAAGCTATGAAGAAGCAAAGCGTTTCGGAATAATGAATGTTGATGATGACGGAAGAATAGTCGAGTTTGAAGAAAAACCCGCAAATCCCAAAAGTACGCTTGCGTCAATGGGTGTTTACATTTTCAATTATCAGACTCTTAAAAAGTTCCTTATTGATGATGAGGCAGACGAAAAAAGCGATCACGATTTCGGAAAGAACATAATTCCCAAGATGCTCAAAGAATTCAAAAAGCTATATACCTATTCCTTTGACGGATACTGGCGTGATATAGGGACGATAGAAAGCATTTGGGAAACAAATATGGATCTTTTGAGGCCTGACAGCGGGCTTGATATGTATGAGGACAAATGGAAGATTTATACCGCCAGCACATACTCTCCGGCGCAGTATATCGGAGAAAATGCGGAGCTTGACAATTCCATGATTTCTGAGGGCTGCATTGTAAAAGGTAAGGTTAAAAACTCCATTGTTTTCACCGGTGCGGTAGTTGAAGAAGGTGCGGTGGTTGAGGATTCTCTCATTATGCTTGATTCGGTTATCAAAAGCGGCGCTCATGTTAAGAAGGCTATTATATGCAATCGTGCCGCAATAGGTGAGAATGTCAGCGTCGGGGACGGCGAGACAATAAAGGTTGTTGGCGAGGATTGCATAATTACGGCTGATACGGATTCCGCCGAAAAAGCAGATTGAGAGGTGATATTAGATGGCACAAAACTATATGGCGATACTTAATCTTGAAGAAAGCGAAAGAGATATAAGAAGTCTGACATCCTTTCGTCCGATAGCTACAATTCCCTTTGCGGCAAGGTACAGAATAATTGATTTTATGTTGTCAAATATCGTAAATGCAGGTATTACAAAGGTTGGTGTGTTTACGAACAAAACCACCCGTTCCCTGCCCGACCATATCAAAAGCGGAAAAGCGTGGGACTTGAACCGAAAAATCGGCGGACTTTTTATGTTTGACCACGGGCTTTTGGGTTATAACAATTTTGATGTAAAGATGTTTGGAAACAACATGGAGTTTCTGCAGCGCTCGATAGCGGATAATGTTGTGATTTCTTCTTCCTATATGATATATAACATTGATATTGAAAGAGTGATCGACGCACACGAAAAGTCGGACAACGATGTCACCGTTGTTTATACCAAGACGGACAAGGCGGATAAGGAGTTCCTCAATTGCGCGGTTGTGAATTTTGATTCCGCCGGCAGGATTGTGGGGATAGGCAAAAACCTGGGAATGCAAAAATGCGCAAACATTTGTACCGAGCTTTTTGTAATGAAAAAAGAGGCTCTTTTGAAGCTTATATACAAATCCGCAAGAACCGGCAACAGAAAGAAATTCAATGATTATCTTTATTCTCAGATTGATGAAATGAAGATGGGAGCTTATGAGTTTGAAGGCGAGATTAAGTGCATAAACTCGGTTCAGTCTTATTTCAATGCGCATATGGAAATAATAGAGAATGAAAAGCTTCGTGACAACTGGTTCAAAAGCAAGGATGCGGTCTTTACCAAAACAAAGGATTCCCCTCCGGCGTTTTACTCCTCCTCCGCAAAGGTAGCAAACTCGATTGTTGCGGACGGCTGTCGCATAGAAGGCAATATCAAAAATTGCGTAATTTCCAGATTCGTGAAAATAGGAAAGGGCGCAAAGCTTGAAAACTGTATTATTCTTCAGGGAACGAAGATTTGCGAGGGAGCGCATCTGTCAAATGTTATTGTGGAAAAGAACAATATTGTAAATCCATATACACAGATTGTCGGAACTCGTGATTTCCCCATTGTTATAGAGCACAAAAACCCGACTGAATATTTTGAAGCGGCAATACCGGATTAAACCGCAGGCTTTATTGACAAATTTCAATATTTAAAACGAAAAAAAAACAGCGCAGCGGTTAGCTACGCTGTTTTTCAGCATAAAGCAAGATGCTTTTTTATCTGCAGCATCTGTTGTTATTGCGGTCGAAATCCTGATCGAATTCATCTCTTCTCGGTGGATAGAATTCGTCATACGGGAACTGGATTCTTTCAAACAATTCGCACGGACTGTTTTCTGTAGCCGAAATGCATTCGTGCTGCGGTATGCAGTAGTCATAAGACGGGATAAGCAGCTGAACATCTCTTTCGAGCTTGCAGATTGTGAAGATTCCGATTGATACCAGAACGGTTTTGTTGCCTGCGGGGGATACAAACTCGTCGTTAAAGCATCCGCATACGAATTCGGGAACAGAGCTTATATCGCAGGGGAAACGGCAATCTTCGACAAGCCTTGCCGAAAGGCAAATCGGGTCTACAACTTCAACAACAGCCTTTGGCATATTGCTTTTTTCTGCAAGCTGTGTATCCGATGCGCCGGGAACATAGTTTGACGAGAATATCTTTGCATTGCCTTCGGAACCGAAGAGTATAACCTTTTTATCGAAAGTTGCAAGACCGTCAACCTGAACCGGTGTGCTGATACCGGTAAATACATCGAGAGTTACCTTAAAGAAGTATTTGATGTCTATTGTAAAGAAACCGTCATTAAAAGGAACTTCCTCGACATTGGCATAAACCCAAATAATCTTTGCACTGCGGCATTTAACATTAATTGCGCGGTTAATAAGCTCCTGCTCGGGAGCTGTGAAAATTACGGTCAAATCCTCAAGGCAGTCCTTTTCCTTGCAGGAATCGTAAATCTGATTTGTTTGGATGCAAACCGATTCGCAAGGCTGACCGCTTGGGGGAATCTGAGCGTTTTGTGCGGCTGTGATTTTTTCAGCCATACAATTTCCTCCTTTATTGTAGCGTTCAAAAGCATTGTATGACAATAAAGGAGTTTTTGTGAATTCAGAAGGTAATTGTAATTTCCGTTCCTTTTCCTACCTGGCTTTTAAGATTTATTTCGGCATTGTGAACCATTGCGCCGTGCTTTACTATGGAGAGACCGAGTCCGGTTCCGCCTTCTGATTTTGAACGGCTTTTGTCAACGGTATAGAATCTTTCAAAAATTCTGATTTTGTCCGACTCCTCAATTCCGATACCTGTATCACGAACCGTAACCAATGCGTGATTATTCGTGTTTTTAACTTCGATTTCGGCAGAGCCTCCCGGCAGGTTATACTTTATTGCATTATCCAGAAGATTATAAAGCATTTCCTGAATGATTTTTTCGGAACCCAAAATTATTGCGGATTCGCCCAAAGAGGAAAGCTTAATCTGCTTTTGCTCCGCAAACGGCTTGAGTCTGTCTACTATTGCATCCGAAATCTTTTTGAGGTCAATACTTTCCTTTTTTATATGGCTTTCGTTTTCGTCGAGTGAGGAAAGGTTAATTATGTCGGTTACAAGCGCAATGAGCCTTTGAGCCTCCGAATAAATAGAGGATGAAAAATCCTTTACCGTTTCGCTCGGCACATCCCCGTTTTTCATAATTTCGGCAAAGCCCGAGATTGATGTAAGAGGTGTTTTAAGCTCGTGAGAAACATTAGCCGTAAATTCCCGGCGTATTGTTTCCTGCTCGGCTTTTTCGGTTATGTCCAAAATAATTATTACTGCACCGATGGTTTCGTCTTTGTCTGTTACGGGGTTTGCAATAATGCTGTATGTTCTGTCTGCGTGAAGCATTGTGCTTTCCGCTCTTTTCCCCGACAGAGCAGTTTTGATTACATTTAAAAATCTGTCTTTGTGACTCAGCTCATACACCGTCTTGGGACGGCTATCCATATCAAAAAGCTCCAGCGCAGCGGTGTTTTCGGAAAGAATATCGGCATTTTTGTCAATTACAACAAAGCCCTCATGCATATTTTCCGTAATAAGCCTGAACTCATTTTGCTTTTTCTTCGCCTGTTCTATTTGCTTTTCAATGGTTCGCCTTTGTCCGGATATTTTCATCAAGAACGGCGAAAGCTCCTCGTAGCCGTCAAAAAACTCCGGATGATCGGGATCAAAATCATCAAGAGGTTTAAGTATCGCCTTTGCTGCCGCAGATGACAGCAAAAAGGCTATAATAAGTACAATTATAATTACAACAATAAGCGGCTGCAAAAGCCCCATAATTATAGAAAATGCAGTATATTGCGTGGTAGAAACTCTTAATACATTTCCATTATCGAGCTTTTTTGCATAGTAAATTGTTTTTTCGGTCATTGTTTCGGAATATCTCACGGATTTTCCGCTGCCGTAGAGCTGTGCTTCCTTAAATTCCTTCCTGTCGGAATGGTTATTCATTTCTTCGGGGGACTTTTTTGTGTCGGCAAGAACCGTACCGTCCTCGCTGATAAGGGTTATGCGGCTTTTGTTGGAAGAAAAATTTTCAAAAAAGCCATGATAATCATTCTTAATTGCATATTCAATGTAGTTTGCCTCATCCGCAAGCTCTTTTTGCAAACGGTCTTCAAAAACTCCGTAGAGAACGCCCAAAATCAGAATAAGACACGATATTACTGCAATGAGCGAGGTGAAAAAAGCAGAACGAAAAATCTTTTTAGTCATAAAATCTCCATTCCGCCGCTGCGCATCGGCAAAAACTTAATTCAAAATAATCTCCTTTTTGCGCAGCATATATTTTAAAGGAGATTTCGGCGCACACACCGGTGCGCCGAAAAATTTATAGAAAAGCGTTTAGGCTAATTCCGCAAATTTATATCCGATGTTTTTAACAGTTTGTATCATTGCGCCGGCTGAGCCGAGCTTAACACGCAGCTTCCGTATATGAACATCGAGAGTCCTTGACTCCTCGTAATACTCGCCCCAAACCTTGGTTAAAAGCTTGTCGCGAGTGACAACTGACCCTTCCGCTTTCAGAAGCTCAAGCAGAAGAAGATATTCTTTATATGATAAATTTATATTCTCGCCGTCGACTTTAATTATGTGCTTTTCGGAGTTTACATAAAGTGTTCCCACTTTATATTCGGAAGCCTTCCCCGAATACATTGCCGTGCGCCTTAGCAAAGCGTTAACGCGGGATACAAGCTCTGTTATCCCAAATGGCTTTGTGATGTAATCATCCGCCCCCAAATCAAGACCGGACACCTTGTCGAACTCACTGCTTTTTGCGGTAAGCAAGATTATCGGCAGGCTTTTTGTGGATATATTGCTGCGAAGCTTTTGCATTATCGTAATCCCGTCCTCGCCCGGAAGCATAATATCGAGTATCACGGCATCGGGAATCTCTGTATGGATTTCTTTCCAAAAGGAAGTGGGCTCGGGAAAATCCTTTACATCATGTCCGTCTTTTGAAAGGGCGTAGCACACAAGCTTTCTGATATTGTCATCGTCTTCAACAAGATAAATCATTTTTCATCACCTGATAATATCATATCACAAATTTCAGTCGATTTCAATAATTTTGTGAGTTCCCGTTATCGAGAAAATTACCCACTCTGCAATGTTTTCTGCGTGATCGCCTATTCTTTCAAAATATTTTGCAATCATCAGAAGGTCGATAAGTGCCTCTGCCATATCGTCATTGGCGGTTTTAACGCTTGCGATGAGCTCTCCCTTAACCTTTATGAAAAGCTCGTCAACGATGTCGTCTTGCTCAATAACCTTCTGTGCCATTTGCATATCGTGCTTAACAAAAGAATCTATGCTGTCGGTCACCATAGAAATTGTGGCTCTTGCCATATCGGTAATATGAACCTGACTGACCATGTCTGTCCGGTTGACAAAATCGGCTATTTCGGCTATGTCCAATGCCTGATCCCCGATTCTTTCCATATCCGAAATCATCTTAAGTGCAGAAGAAATTGTTCGCAAATCCCTTGCGACCGGTTGCTGTTGCAAAAGAAGACGCATACAAAGTGATTCGATTTCCCGCTCCTTGCGGTCGATTTCTCTGTCGGTTTCAAAAACCTGTTCCTTAAGCTCTTGTTTATTGGTTTCAAGATACTTTATTGCCTTTGAAATAGCTTCCTCGCACAGCGCGCCCATTGTTATCAGCTCGCTGTTCAGCGTGGAAAGCTGACGGTCAAATTTATTACGCATTATCCGAACCTCCCTGTTATATAATCCTCGGTACGCTTATCCTTCGGAGTTGAGAACATCTTTTCGGTGTCATCATACTCTATTATTTCACCCAGAAGGAAGAAAGCCGTTTTGTCTGCAATCCTGACAGCCTGTTGCATATTGTGGGTTACAGTGATTATTGTGTATTTTTCCTTGAGTTCCATTGCGAGATCCTCAATTTTAGAGGTCGAAATAGGGTCAAGTGCGGATGTCGGTTCATCCATCAAAAGGATTTCGGGCTCAACAGCCAACGCTCTTGCAATGCAAAGCCTTTGCTGTTGACCGCCGCTCATGGAAAGAGCGCTCTTTTTAAGCCTGTCCTTGCACTCATCCCAAATTGCCGCACGCTTCAGAGAGGTTTCGACAATCTCATCCAGCTTTGATCTTGATTTTATACCGTGAATTCTCGGACCGTATGCGATGTTGTCATATATGCTCATAGGAAACGGATTAGGCTTTTGAAAAACCATTCCTATGCGTTTACGAAGCTCTGTCACATCGGCGTCCTTATATATATCGGTGTTGTCAAAAACGATCTTGCCTTCTATTCTGCATTCCTTTACAAGGTCGTTCATCCTGTTAAGACATTTCAGAAATGTCGATTTACCGCAACCCGAAGGGCCTATAAGTGCGGTTATGCAGCCCTTTGGTATTGAAATATTAACATTTTTTAACGCATGATTGGTTCCGTACCACAGATTTAAGTTTTCGGCAGATATTATTTCGCTCATTTGCCGCTACCTCCTTTTTCCTTTTTTCTTGTTGCTAATTTTGCCGCAGTATTGATAAGGAATGTAAGAATTAAAAGTATAAGCGCAATCGAAAACGCCGTATCGAAATCTCCGCGTTCTTTTGCGTACATATAAAGTGAAACAGTCAGCGTAGAGCCGGCATTTCCGGGTACGGGTGCCTCAAAGAGGCTGATAATCTCGTTCGCCATTCCTGCCGTAAACAACAGCGCGGCACTTTCTCCGACTATTCTTCCTATAGACAAAATACAACCCGTTACAATTCCGTCAGCGGCACTTGGGATAACAACCGTTCTTATCATCCTCCACTTTCCGCTTCCGAGTGCAAGTGCACCTTCTCTATATGAATCGGGGACGGTTTTGAGACTTTCCTGAACCGTTCTCATGATTGTCGGAAGTGTCATAATCACAAGCGTCATGGCACCTGCTAACAAGCTTGTCCCGAGAGAGAAAAACTGAACAAATATCAACATTCCGGCAAGGCCGTATATTATGGAAGGAATTCCCGAAAGCGTTTCTGCCGTAAGCTCGATTATTTCCACAACACGCTTGTTGGGGGCATATTCATTCAGGTATATTGCCGCGCCTATACCGAGCGGCAGTGCAACAACAAGGGTCATTAAGATAATATAAATCGTGTTCAGAATATTTGGCAATATTCCGACACGGTTTCTTATTAAGCTTGGTTTGGAGCTTATAAGCTCCCAGGTTGTATTCGGAAGGCCTCTGTATATGATGTATCCTATTAAAAACGCAAGAGTAAGGACTATGACCGCCGTTGCGACATACATAAGCAGTTTAAGAACCGAATCCTTTGCTCTTCGTTTTTTTGAAATTTTATCAGTCATGGCTTCACCTATTCTTCTTTTTCACAAAATTTAATACGAGGTTTATGATAAGAATGAAGATAAAAAGTATCAGCGCAATAGAGAACAAAGCTTCTCGTTGAAGTCCGGATGAATATGACATTTCCGAAGCAACGGCTGTGGTGAGAAAGCGTACGCTTCCGAACAGACGCGGCATATTCGCAGTGTTGCCCGATACCATCATAACCGCCATCGCTTCCCCCATGGCTCTTCCTATGCCGAGTACCACGGAAGCAAAAATTCCGCTTTTTGCAGCCGGAAGAACTATTTTGAATACAGTTTCGGTCTTTGTTGCGCCCAGTGCGAGAGAGCCTTCCTCGTATTCCCTCGGAACTGCTTTGATTGCGGTTTGCGAAACGCTTATAACCGACGGTAAAATCATAATCGCCAGAACGATTATTGCCGAAAACAGCGTGGCTCCGTCGGGGATATTAAACGCTTCTCTAACAAACGGCACAATGATTATCATACCTGCAAGACCGTAAACAACCGAAGGGATTCCCGCAAGAAGCTCCGTTGCGGATGTCAATATTTTTGCTGTGCGTTTTCCGGCAAATTTTGCGATGTATACTGCACAGAAAAGCCCTATAGGAACCCCTATAGCCGTGGCTCCGAGGGTTCCCAATATCGAGCTTAATATAAACGGCAGTATGCCGTATAACGGGGTCTTTGCCGTAGGACTCCAGGTTTTTCCGAAAAGGAAGTCCGCAACGCCGATTTTTTTAATTGCAGGCAGTCCCGATGATGCGAGAAACAATGTTATAACTGCCAAAAACGCTACTGTTACAAGTCCGCAAAGAATGAAGACCATGTGCATTGATTTTTCGGTTAAGTTGCGTCTTTTCATGCTTTCAGTCCTATCTTACAACCGGAACAGCTCCGGCTTCTTTGATTAAGTCATCTGCATCCTTGCTTGTTGCAAAATCATAGAATTTCTGTGCTTCGTCCGAAAGCTTTTCGCCTTTCTTGGTTACAAGAACGAAGTTTCTCTGAATCTTATAGTCGCCGCTCTGAACAGTCTCTTCGGTAGGCTCAACGCCGTCTACGGAAAGAACTTTTACATTATCGGAAACTGCTGCCAAAGAAGCATAACCGATTGCATTCGGGTTTGAAGATACGGTCTGAATAACATCACCTGTAGATGTGAGTTCCTGGTTATACTGGCAGTTATCCTTTGTACCTGTGATGGATTCAAAGCCATCTCTTGTGCCTGAAGCAGCTTCTCTACCTATTAATACGATAGGAGCATCGTCTCCGCCAACTTCTTTCCAGTTTGTGATTTTGCCGGTGTAGATGTCGGCGATTTGCTCAACAGTAAGGTCTTCAGCCTTGTTTTCGGGATTTACAACCATTGCGATTCCGTCGATTGCAACAACCTTGCCTTCCAGGGTCTGTGCTTCTTCATCCTTAAGATCACGGCTTGAAAGACCAATGTCGCATCTTCCTTCCGATACTGCCTGAATTCCGGCGCTGGAACCTGTAGGATTGTAAGTTACTTTAACATTGTCGTTTTCTTCCATGTAGGCTTCGCTCAAAAATCCGATTACCTTTTCCATTGAGGTTGAACCGTCTGTTGAAACGGTTGCGGACTCCTTTTTTGCTTCGGTGCCATTTTTGGTTTCAGTTTCTGTTTTGCTACCGCATCCTGCCAAAAGAGCTACGGCAACGGTTAATGCCAAAATCGCTGTTATGATTTTCTTCATCAGAAATCACACTCCTTAAATTTTATTTTGTGAGTATATTATACCCTCATGTATGTTAACTCTGAAAGCTGATTTATGTTAAGTGTATGTAAATTTTAGATTTTCTTGCAAATTTGTTAAAAATAGATTGACAAATCATATTTTTTGTGTTAATATATCTATTGTTAAATATTCCTCGTTAGCTCAGTCGGTAGAGCATCTGACTGTTAATCAGAGGGTCGTTGGTTCAAGTCCAACACGAGGAGCCAAAAGAGACAAACACTTTTTATAACATAGTTATAATGATGTTTGTCTCTTTTTCTATGCAAATTTAACATAAAGGGGGGTCTTGGATTGGTAGAATTGTTTAGGAGGATTTGGGTAGATGAAGAAAATTTGGTGGATATAACATCATAATGGTGATGTTTTAAAATTGGATATTATAAATTTTGAGCACATTTTGAGTGAAATCAAGATGTGTTTTTTATATTTTAAAAGTACAAAGGAGGAAACTTACAATGACAAATAGCGAAATTGGAACTACAAAAAATATCAAACTTAAGGAGGAAGATAAAATGATGAAATTGGATTTGTATGAATCGAGATTGTTTGGTAGAATTTGTTACGGGTTTGGTAGAGATGAAGACGGCTATGTTTACATCAAAGATGATGAAGCTAGTGGAGATGATTCACAAGAAAATCTACTGAAAGGTATTTATGCAGGCTTAGCAACTCCATGATTTTGTCTAGTCGTTCGTCTTTCAGCATGTTCGAATATCCTCCAAAATGATTGAAAATGATTATTTATCATTATAATGGCCATTTGTTGACTTAAAATGATTTATCGGTTATAATGATACCATGAAGGCAAGAAAAAATCAAGCATAAATCAGAATTTTGCTGATGAAAAGGATTTGCATTATGAAACGAACGACAGAAAGATATCAGGAGAAGCAATACGAAGTGATTGTAGTCGGCGGCGGCATGGCGGGCATTTCAGCTGCTATAGAGGCTGCACGAAGCGGTGCACAGACAGCGCTTGTCCATGCGCGTCCGGTGCTTGGCGGCAATGCATCCAGTGAGATCCGCGTACACATCTCCGGTGCGGATCACAGCCTGGAGAAGCCCGATTACGCGGAAGGCGGCATCCTCTATGAGTTGATGCTTGAAAACAAGGCGCGCAACGAGAATTTCAGCTATTCCACGTGGGATCTGATCTTGTTTGAAGCGGTGAAAAAGCAGGAGAACCTGACTGTTTATCTCAACACGGTGATGTATGACTGCGAAACGGAGGAGGATCGGATCACTGCCATCCTCTGCGTGCAGGAAACGACGGAAATGCGCATGAAGCTGTCCGCACCGCTGTTTGTGGACAGCACGGGAAACGGCACACTGGGCTACTATGCCGGCGCGGAGTATCGGCAGGGCAGCGAATCGAAGGACGAAACGGGCGAGCTGCACGCGCCGGAGTCTCCCAACAATGAACGCATGGGCAACACGATCTTCTTCCGTGCACGCAATATGGGGCATCCGGTGAAGTTTACGCCGCCTGCGTTTGCAAAACACTTTACAGAGGAAGATCTCCGCTACCGGATGCACTGCGCGGTACATAAGGTAGACTATTCCACCTGCGCCGATCCGGAGAAAAACGAAAAAAACGGCGGCGTTTCCAGCCGTGGCGTTGATTATGGATATTTCTGGATCGAGCTGATGGGCGATACGGATGATATCATCACTGATTACGAAAACATCCGCGACGATCTGGTAGCCAGCCTCTATGGCGTGTGGGATCACATCAAGAACGGCGGCGATCACGGTGCAGAAAATTATGCGCTGGAATGGGTGGGCATGTTGCCCGGAACTAGAGAATCCCGGCGGTTGGTGGGCGACTATCTGCTGAATGAAACCGATATTTACGATAACCGTATCTTCGAGGATGCGGTCTGCTACGGCGGATGGTGCGTGGATCTGCATACTGCCCACGGACTGCTTGACCTTCACCGGCATCCTTCCGGCGAATGCTACTTCTTCGACGGTATTTACAGCATTCCCTATCGCTGCTACTATTCCAAAAACATCCGCAACCTGTTCATGGCAGGACGCAACATTTCCGCCACCAAGCTGGGAATGTGCAGCACGCGCATTATCGGCTGCTGCGCCATTGGCGGACAGGCAGTCGGTGCGGCGGCGGCACTCTGTACAAAGTATGGATGTACACCGAGGGAGCTTACACCGCATATCGGCGAGCTGCAGCAGATTATTCTGAAAAACGACGGTTTCCTTCCGGGCGTTGTGAATACGGATCCCGATGATCTGGCGCGGTGTGCGTCGTTCACCGCAAGTTCACATAAGCCCGGCTGCGAGCCGGAAAAAGTCATCGATGGCATCTCGCGGAAGATCGGCGATGATATGCACGGATGGGTATCGGACGGAATTGCAGAGGAGGGCGAATGTCTGGTGATGAAATGGGATGAGGCGCAGACATTGTCCGAGCTTCGCTTCACCTTCCACTCGGATTTCCGCTATCCCATCCGCGTCACCATGGCACCCAACCGTCAGAAACAGCAGCGTCCGGGCGTCCCGGCGGAGCTGGTGAAGGATTACGATGTGATTCTTCGGAAGGATGGCGAGATTGTGCATACCATTGAAGTACGCGGCAATCATCAGCGCCATAACATCCATCGGTTTGAAAAGAGCGTTTGTGATACGGTGGAGCTGCGCGTCATTTCCACCAACGGTGCAGACGAGATTACCATATTTGAAGTCAGGGCTTATTAAAATTTTATAGTGGACATTTGATAAGCTGAAGGAATACGGCAATCTGGTTTTGGCTGATCTGAACGGCGATACTGTCTATGATTATAAGGAGGTGAATTAATAGCACAATGAGATGTATGCAAAGAACATGTATGATTGAATGTGATGCGCTCCGGCATATTCCTACGCTCTGCATGGGATATGCTGTGCGTCGGGCATTTCTGGTAGGAGATGTCCATACATTTCCCCTCGCCGGGGTACAAATACGAGATATGCTGTTCCGGATCGGCGTGGAATCTGTGGTATATCAGTTCCCGCAAACGACACTGGAACCGGATGAAGTTGCCGTCGGGTCGCTGATACTTCACTATGATCCATCCTGTGACATCATCATCGGCATTGGCTCCGGCGTTATCAACGATCTGTGCAAACTGTTGGCAAATTTGACAAATCGACCGTTTATCATTGTTGCCACTGCGCCATCCATGGATGGATATGCATCGCCGCTGTCCTCCATGGTGCGGGACGGTCTGAAGGTTTCCATCCCCACCAAGAAGGCGGATCATATCGTGGCGGATCTGGACATCCTGCGGAATGCGCCGCTTCCGATGCTGAAGGCCGGCCTTGGTGATATGCTGGCAAAATATGTGAGTATCTGCGAATGGCGGCTTGGAGCGTTGATTACAGGAGAAGCCTATGATTCCGGGATCGCCGATTCGGTACGGAATGCGCTCAGAAAGTGCGTGGATCATGCGGATGGTCTGCTGCATCGTGAAGATGAGGCGATCCGTGCGGTATT